>RCNH01000224.1_pt1 | contig 26330 bp, 20 predicted proteins | sample 2041161 | NCBI WGS metagenome assembly RCNH01 (sample SAMN09708215, study PRJNA481090) | Feces metagenome, whole genome shotgun sequencing project. | biome: feces | host: Leptonychotes weddellii | place: Antarctica: Sion Island | collected 2010-03-01 | reverse complement strand
GTCTCCGTCTCCTCCATGGCCCGCAGGATGGCGCCCTCGGCGGTGAGCATAGCGTTGGTCACCAAAAAGTCCTCCCGTGCTCCGTAGTCCACAAGGTCAAGGCCCCAGCGCTCCCGAAGCTCCCGGGTCAGGGGGCCCACAGCGCCGCCCAGGAGCAGCTGCTCCGGCCTCAGCCTGGGCCAAAGCTCCTCCGGGGCAAGGCGGGTATCGGTGAGGGGCAGAAGAAGCTCTCCTCCCCGGAGGATCTGGGCAGGCACATTGTGGTCCAGGGCGGCACCTTCCACAATGAAGCCGTGCTGCGGGCCTTTGAAAAAATCGCCGGGGTGGAGGCCACCTGCCCGGATATCTCCGGCCTTATGGGTGCCTTTGGGGCGGCGCTGGTGGCCCGCTCCCATTACTGCGGACAGAAAAGCTCCATGCTCTCCCTGCAGGAAATGCTGGATCTCACCTACACCTCCAAAAGCGTCCGCTGCGGCGGCTGTACCAACCGCTGCATGCTCACCATCAACACCTTCTCCGGCGGCCGCAGGCACACCAGCGGCAACCGCTGTGAAAAAGGCGCCGGCAATGCCCACACAGGCACAAAGGCCCCCAATATGATGGCCTTTAAGCGGCAGCGGCTTTTGGAAAGCTACCCGCCGCTGGAAGAAGGCAAGGCTCTCCGGGGCAGCATCGGCATTCCCCGGGTACTCAACATGTACGAAAATTACCCATTCTGGGCTACCTTCTTCCGACAGCTGCAATTTCATGTGGTGCTGTCCCCCTTCGGCAGCCGGGAGATCTATCAGCTGGGTATGGAGTCCATTCCCTCCGAATCGGAGTGCTATCCCGCAAAGCTGGCCCACGGACAGGTCCAGTGGCTCATCGACCGGGGGCTTACCACCATTTTCCACCCCTGTGTCTTTTATGAGCACCAGGAGACCCCCAAGGCTCAGAACCACTTTAACTGCCCCATGGTCATCTCCTATGCGGAAAACATCAAAAATAACCTGGAGGATATCCACCAGAAACATATCCACTACATACGCCCCTTTATCGCCTTTACCAGCGAAAAAACGGCCGCCGACCGGCTTGTGAAGACGGCTGCGGAGGAATGGGCGATTCCCGAGGCCGAAGTGCGCAAGGCCGTCCATGCGGCATGGCAGGAGCAGTGCAGAGCCAAGGCCGATATCCGCAGAGAGGGTCAGCGGCTTCTTGAACAGATGGAGCAGGAGGGGGGCCGGGGCATTGTACTGGCAGGCAGACCCTACCACATCGACCCGGAGATCAACCACGGCATTCCCGAGATGATCGCCTCCTTCGGCCTTACGGTCTTTACAGAGGACAGCCTGCCTCTGGATCTTGACCCGGAGCGGCCCCTGCGGGTGGTAGACCAGTGGGTGTACCACTCCCGGGTGTACAGCGCCGCCCAGTTTGTCTCCCACAGAGACGATCTGGAGCTGATCCAGCTAAACTCCTTCGGCTGCGGACTGGATGCGGTCACCTCCGACCAGGTCTGTGAGATTCTCGAAAAGAGCAACAAGCTCTACACCCTGCTGAAAATTGACGAGGTGAACAATCTGGGTGCCGTGCGGATTCGGATCCGCAGTCTGCTTGCCGCCATGGACATGCGCAGAGAAAAGGGGATCTGCGCCGCCCCCACCGACCTTAAGTATCAGCGGACGGAGTTTACAAAGCAGATGCACAATGCAGACTATACCCTTCTGGCCCCTCAGATGAGTCCCATCCACTTCGACATTCTGGCCCCGGTGCTGCGGCACCACGGCTACCGGGTGGTGGTGCTGGACAATGACAACCGCAGCGCCATCGACGTGGGACTTCAGTATGTGAACAACGACGCCTGCTTCCCCTCCATTACGGTGGTGGGCCAGATCATGCAGGCGGTGCTGTCCGGCAAATACGACACGGACAGACTGGGCATCGTCATGACCCAGACAGGCGGCTGCTGCCGTGCCAGCAACTATGTGGCCTTTATCCGCAGGGCGCTGGATAAGGCCGGGCTGTCCCACATCCCCGTCATCTCTCTGAACGCCAACGGCATGGAGAAAAACCAGGGACTGCACATCACCCCGGGGCTTGCCATGGATGCGGTGCAGGCCATTGTATGCGGAGACCTGCTGATGCGCTGCCTCTACCGGGTGCGGCCCTATGAACAGGAGCCCGGCTCTGCCAACGCCCTTCACGCCAAGCTGCGGGATGCCTGCATCCGCACACTGACAGGCACCCACAATGCCCACACCTTCGGAACGCTCTGCCACAGAATCGTGGAGGAATTCGACTGTCTGCCCATTGACGAGACGATCCATAAGCCCCGGGTGGGAATTGTGGGGGAGATCCTGGTGAAATACATGCCCCTTGCCAACAATCATCTGGTGGAGGTGCTGGAACGGGAGGGTGCCGAGGCCGTGGTACCCGATCTCATTGATTTTCTCAACTACTGCCTCTACAACACCAACTATAAGGCAGAATTTCTGGGGGCAAAGAAATTCTCCTCCCTGTTTGCAAACACGGGTATCAAGCTGATCCGCAAAATCCGCAAACCGGCTCTGGAGGCCCTCCGAAACAGCCGCCGCTTCCAGGCTCCCCTGCCCATCGAAACCATTGCGGGGATGACGAAGCCCTTCCTCTCTATCGGCAATCAGTACGGCGAAGGGTGGTTCCTGGCCGGGGAGATGACGGAGCTGATCTCCTCCGGGGTCACAAACATCGTGTGCATTCAGCCCTTTGCGTGCCTGCCCAACCATGTGGTGGGAAAGGGCGTCATCAAGGCGCTCAAAAGTGCATACCCCCAGGCAAACATCGCCGCTGTGGACTACGATCCCGGCGCAAGTCAGGTCAATCAGCTGAACCGAATCAAACTGCTGCTGTCTGCCGCAGAAAACGCCGTCATGGTACCATAGCATTTAGGGAAATGGCTCTGCCATTTCCCTTTTCTTTTTGCGCCTCCACGGTACCGGAGGCGCAAGCGCCCCTTCCGCAGCGCTAAAATCCGGGGTTGTACGGATTGGAAAAATCCGGTAATATTCAAACATATTCAGCACGGTACAACAGGTTCTCCTCTATTTATTGAATTTCTGTTAATATTCTATGTATTTTTACAAATCATCTTGACTTTCCTATATAGATAAATTATAATCGATAAAAACGTAACGATAGTCGTCACCGGTGCGGCGATTATCCATGTTTCACATCATCTTTGGGAGGTCATCATTATGGCAAGATTTACACTACCCCGTGATCTGTATCACGGCAAAGGAACCCTGGAAACTCTGAAGACATTTGAAGGCAAGCGTGCCATGGTATGCGTGGGCGGCAGCTCCATGAGAAAGTTCGGCTTCTTGGACAGAGCTGTAAACTATCTGAAGGAAGCAGGCATGGAAGTACAGGTATTTGACGGCATCGAGCCCGATCCCTCTGTAGACACCGTGATGCGGGGCGCAGAGGAAATGCTGAAATTCCAGCCCGACTGGATCGTTGCCATGGGCGGCGGCTCTCCCATCGATGCTGCAAAGGCTATGTGGATCAAGTATGAGCATCCCGAAATCGGCTTTGAAGATATGATCAAGGTCTTCGGCCTGCCCAAGCTGCGCCAGAAGGCTCACTTCTGCGCCATCCCCTCCACCTCCGGCACCGCCACCGAGGTTACCGCCTTCTCCGTCATCACCGACTACAAGAAGGGCATCAAGTACCCCCTGGCAGACTTTGAGATCACTCCCGATGTTGCCATCGTTGACTCCGATCTGGCTGAGACCATGCCCAAGAAGCTGGTTGCTCACACCGGTATGGATGCCATGACCCACGCCATTGAGGCCTATGTATCCACCGCTCACTGCGACTACACCGATCCTCTGGCGATCTTCGCCATTAAGATGATCCAGAAGGATCTGATCGACTCCTACAACGGCGACATGGAGAAGCGTGCAAGTATGCACAACGCCCAGTGCCTGGCCGGTATGGCCTTCTCCAATGCACTGCTGGGCATTGTCCACTCCATGGCCCACAAGACCGGCGCTGTCTTCGAGGATCAGGGCGCACACATCATCCACGGCGCTGCAAACGCAATGTACCTGCCCAAGGTCATCGCCTTCAACGCAAAGAACCCGGAGGCTGCTGCCCGCTATGCAGAAATTGCTGATTACATGGCTCTGGGCGGCAATACTGCCCAGGAGAAGATTCAGCTGCTGATTGCCCATCTGCGCAAGATGAACGATGCTCTGAACATTCCCCAGTGCATCCGGCACTACGGCGCTGACAGCTACCCCACCGAGCAGGGCTTTGTCTCTGAGGAAATCTTCCTGGAGAGACTGCCGGAGATCGCAAAGAACGCCATCGCCGATGCCTGCACCGGCTCCAACCCCCGTCAGCCCAGCCAGGAGGAGATGGAGAAGCTGCTCAAGTGCTGCTACTACGACACCGAGGTGGATTTCTAATCCCACCATTTGCAATACCCCCCCTTTCATGAGACAGCGCCGCCCAACCGGGGCGGCGCTGCCTTATTCGTTTGCCCACCGATAGGCCATAACCTTTCATCCGCTGTAAGTGTATTTCCCCAGAAACCTGTGTTATGATAATTCCAGAAACACAGGAGGTACTGAATATGGAATCTATTCTCGAAATCGAGTCTCTCAAAAAATACTACGGAAAAGCCCCCAACCAGACCAAGGCTCTGGACGGGATCAGCTTTCGGGTCATGCCCGGTGAATTTCTGGGCATTATGGGCAGCAGCGGCTCCGGCAAGTCTACGCTCCTTAACTGCATTGCCACCGTCATCAGTCCCACCAGCGGCAAAATCATGCTCCGGGGCAAGCAGATCGACACGCTGAAGGGCTCCGCCCTTGCGGATTACCGGGGCCGGGACATCGGATACTTATTTCAGAACTTTGAGCTTCTGGACAATTTAACCGGGCGGGAGAACATTCAGCTGCCCCTCTCCCTTCATAAGGTCCCGGAAAAGGAGAGCCGGGAGCGGCTGGAGCAGCTATGCTCCTATCTGGAGATCACCGACGTGCTGGATAAGTTCCCGGCCCAGATGTCGGGAGGCCAGAAGCAGCGGATCGCCGCCGCCAGAGCCCTTATTTTAAACCCGGGCATGATTCTGGCCGATGAGCCCACCGGCGCACTGGACTCCAAGAATGCCAAGGCGCTGATGGAAAAGCTCTCCGGCCTCAATCAGGATATGGGTGCCACCATACTGATGGTGACCCATGATTCCAGTGCTGCCAGCTACTGCAAGCGCATTCTCTTTATTCAGGACGGCAGGATTTTCCACGAGCTGCGCAGAGACATCCCCCGGGAGTCTCAGCAGGCGTTCTACGAGCGCATTCTGAAGGTCATGGCACAACTGGGAGGGGGCAGCGCAAATGTTCTATAAGCTGGTTCGCCGCAACGCAAGCAGGAGCCGGAAGGAAAACGGCCTGTTTTTCTCCTCCCTCATTATTTCCATCATCGCCTTTTACATTATTCTCTCCCTGTCCCATCAGGACATTATGCTTTTTCTGACGAAAATGGAGAGCGACGCTGTGAATAAGCTGCTCACCATGGTGCCTGTCTTTTACGGCCTCACGCTGGTGATCCTCTTTTTCCTTATCTACTACGCCAGCAAATTCCAGCTGGAGCGGCGCAGACGGGAATTCGGTGTCTACCTTATGATGGGTATGCGCCGGACCAAGCTCTTTGCCATGCTGCTGGCGGAGGATTTTTACAGCAGCACCGCGGCTCTCGCCATCGGCCTGCCCGTTGCGGTTTTGCTTTCTGAGCTGATCAGCCTTGTGACCGCCCGGTGGGTGGGGCTTGACATCATCGGCCACCAGATCACCTTCTCATTACAGGCGGTTCTGTGGACGGCTCTGGGCTTTTTTGTCATTAAGCTGCTGGCCTTTCTCATTCTCAGCGGAAAAATCAGCCGTCAGGAGATCGGCTCTCTGCTGGTGGACACCCCGGAGGGTGCCAAAAAGCAGCTGCTCCCCTGGCTGTATGGGTGTGCTATGGTGCTGGGCCTCACCTGCCTTATCATCGCCTACCGCATGGCGATCTGCGGCACCGCATGGGTGCGGCTCCAATCCATGGGACTTACCCTCATTCTGGGGCTTCTGGGCACCTTTGTCACCTTCTGGGGGCTTCAGTTCCCCATTGGGCTGATTGCAAAAGCCGAACAGAAGGGCCGTCTGCACGTGTTCAATTTCCGCCAGATTGAGGAGACCGTCATCCGCCGCCACAGCGAACTTGCGGTCTGCTCTCTGCTGATCCTGGCCGCCATGTGCTGCTTTGGCACCGGCATTGCCGTGGCCGCCAGCCGGGGACAGTCCCGGCATGTCTTAGACTACACCTTTAAAAGCCAGGAGGGGGCCGGAACCGCAGACCCTGTCCGGCAGAGCCTTGCAGAGCACGACCTAACGCCCTATTTCGAGGATCTGTTTGAAATGAAGGTGGGGCATATCCGCACCACCGACGATTATGAAAACTCCTACCGGATGGAGTCCGTCTTCTCCGCTCTGGAGCAGCTGCCCCCTTCCGAGGATCGGGACATTCTTTTAAACAATCTGAGCTACGCAACCTATCCCTATCTCATCTCCCTGGACAGCTACAACCAGCTTTTGCAGCATGCAGGCCTTCCTACATTGGAGCTGGAGCCGGATGAGGCCGCCGTTTATATGGGAGAGCTCTTTGTGACGGCGGAGCGTGTGGATCTTTTCAATTCAGTTTTGGCCCAGAAGCCAGAGGTCACACTGGACGAAACTCCCCACCATCTGGCGGGGACCGTCCAGACCACCAATCTGATTACAGACGGTGCCATCACCCTGTCCTTCGCTCTGATCCTGCCGGAGGAGTCCTTCCAGTACTACACCCTGGGAAAATACGATGCCTACCTCAACGGCGTATTAAGCCCGGAACTGGTACAGAAGCAGGGCCTTATGAACGCCATCTCCTATGTAAATGAAAAGCTGGATCACACCAGCCTTACCTATGAAAGCCACTTGCAGAATATGGGGCGGCAGATGTTTTATATGGTAGCCTCCAGCTACATTACCATCTATCTTGCCATTATCTTCCTGCTGGTAGCCAATACCATCATCGGTGTCCAGTTTCTCATGGGACAGCAGAAATCCCAGAAGCGCTACAAATCTCTCATTCGACTGGGTGCCACCTATGAGGTACTGTGCAAGTCCGCACGCAATCAGATCAACTGGTACTTCGGCATCCCCACTTCGGTTGCCCTTATCAGCAGTCTCTTCGGGATACGGGGCCTGCTGACAGGAATTCTGCCCCCCGCCGTATTCGGACAGCTCTCCCAGATGATGGTCATTTCGGCGGCTATGATTTTCATGCTGTGTGTGGTAGAATGTATCTATATTGCCGTGGTGAAACGATCCAGCAGCCGCTATCTTTTGTCGCTGATGATACCGGATCGGGAGGAATAACCCAGCGGCACCGGAAGGAGGGGTCTGTTTGAAGCAGATTGCAGTGGTTGAAGACGAAGCGCTCATGCGGGGGGAGCTGTCCCATATGCTCCGGAGGGCCGGCTATGGTGTCATCGAGATCACGAGCTTTCAGGATGTGCTGTCCCAGCTTTTGCAGCAGGCACCGGATCTGGTGCTTCTGGATGTGAATATCCCCGGCATGAGCGGCTTTGAAATCTGCCGGATGCTCAAGCAGAAAAGCGCCATTCCGGTTCTGGTACTCACCTCCCGGGATCAGCTCTGTGACGAGCTGCACGCACTGGATCTGGGGGCCGATGAATTTCTCACAAAGCCCTGCAGAAAGGAGCGGCTTTTGGCCCGGGTGTCCAATGTGCTAAAGCGCTACGAGGGGCGCTCCAATCTGCTGGAGGGGCCGGGATTTCTGCTGGACCGGCAGACCTACACCCTGTATATCCACAATCAGTCGGTGATCCTGCCGAAAAACCAGGGGAAGCTTCTGGAGACCTTCCTGCTATCTGGTGGGGAGATCGTGCCCAAGGAGTCCCTCTGTCTGGCCCTGTGGGGAACCACGGAATTCATTGACGAAAACGCCTTACAGGTGAATCTGACACGGTTCAAAAAAAACATGGCCAGTCTGGGCATGGCTGCAAAAATCGTCCCCGTCCGGGGAACCGGTTATCGGCTTGTCTCCCAGGAGGATCCTGCCTATGAAGCGTAACGGAAAAATTCTCCTGGGATATCTGCCATGGCTTCTTCTGCTGCTGGCGGTGGACGGCTTTACCGTGCTGCTTTTGTGGATCGCAGATGCAAAGGCTCTTGCTTCCATGGCCCTTGTGCTTTTGCTCTCCACCCTGTTTCTCTTTCTCTGTGTGTGCACCGCACTGCTGCTCCGGGAGCGCAAGAGGCATCATGCCTTTCTGGCCTTTCTGAGCAGCCCGGATGCCTATCACCAGCAGCTGCTGTGCAAGGCGGTGGGCACAGCCCAGCACGAATCTGTAGAGCTTCTGGGGCAGACCCTGCGGCAGTACCAGACCTCTTACACCGACCTGCAGGAGACCCTCTCCGATTATCAGCAGTATGTGGAGTCCTGGGCCCATGAGACAAAGACCCCCCTCTCCCTGCTGACCCTGCTTCTGGACAATCACAGGGAGGAAATGTCCCCGGATATGGGCTTTAAGCTGGATTACATCCGCAGTCGCACCCAGGAGTCCGTGGAGCAGATGCTCTTCTACGCCCGCATCAAGGGCAGCGGAAAGGACTATCTGTTTGAGCCTATCTCCATCCGCTCCTGCACGCAGGAGGTGCTGGAAAACTACAAGCCCCTGCTGGACGAAAAAAACTTTTCCGTCACCTGCAATCTTCCCGGCTGCTCTGTCTACTCCGACCGGAGGGGGCTGCAGTTTTTGCTGGGACAGCTGGTGAGCAACTCCATAAACTACTGTAGCAGCGAGCCCCGGCTGTCTGTTTCCTGCCAGCAGGAGGGGGACAGGCAGGTGCTCACCCTCCGGGACAACGGAATCGGCGTGCGCAGCTGCGATCTGCCCTATATTTTTGAAAAGGGCTTTACGGGCGATACCGGCGACGGCAGAAAGAAGGCCACCGGAATGGGGCTGTATCTGGTAAGTGAAATTGCAAAGGATCTTGCCATCACCTTGGATGTCCAGTCTCAGTGGCAGGAGGGATTTCAGATCCAGCTCCGTTTCCCCATTATCACAGATACCAATCCGTAATATCCGCTCACGGATGCGATCTCCGGCTTGTCCCCGTCACGCATCAACTTTCTGTCCGGTTGTACGGTTCATTCCATGGCTGCATCCTCCTATATTCCCAATCTGAAAAGCCCTGTGAAACTGAACTGCAAAACTACAGCATGGCTTGCCCTGGGTGCCTGTGTGGGCGGCTCCAAATTCGCATCCAACATGGACGGCGAATACACCGATACGTTCTTTCAGATTCTGCTGAACGTCTACAATGTGGTTGTGTCATTCTGAGCATCAGCGAAGAATCTAAGTGTCAGATTCTTCGTCGCTGCGCCCCTCAGAATGACGGAAGCGTACTTTGGCGATTTCGTTTTTTGGAATGATGCGCTTTTTTGACACACTGAAGGGAAAGAGCCCGGAAAACCGGGACTCTTTCCCTTTTTTTCATTCCTCCCCCAAGATCTCCACTCCCTCCTGCCTAAACTGGGCCATAAGGCTGTCATCCAGGGGAATCACCGTGAAATGCACCCACTCCCCCGCCGCAAAATAGGCATAGATCCCAATGCTGTCTCTGCAGTACAGGGCGCTGGGTACGCACCCTTTTTTGTAGCCCTGCTCATGGGGGAAGATATTTTCATAGGCCAGACGGTTCAGCTTCTCCGCAAGCTCCCGGGTCTCCCCGTCCGTCATCTCCGGAAACACCGCCTGCAATGTGAAAAAGCACATCTGCTCATAGAGCTGAAACATGCTCTCCGTGTAGCTGTGGTCATCGAAGTTTACGGTGATCTGCTGAATGCAGTTGCCATTGGGAGGCACATAGACCGAGATGGTGGGAAGGGGGTAGATGGCATCATCCGCTGTAAAGTAGCAGCAAACTGTGTCATAATCCCGGTGGATGGTTGCTTCCTCGGCGGTGATCGTCCACTGGCCCCAGGGGCGCAGGTAGTCCCTTCCGGTTTCCCGTCGGTACCTCTCATTATAGCGGCCAATATATTCCTCGATGGACAGCGACAGCACCGGCTCGTTTTCCCGGTTCTCAATCACCTCCACAGGCTCCCATGTGACCTCCGGGGCCGTGGTCTCCTCCCTCTCCGCAGGTGCCGGAGGCTCCTGTCCGCCGCCTCCATACTGGGTAACCCACACCTGCTCCCCATAAAAGAAAGGGGTTTTATATTGGTAATAGGAGACCCTCTCATCGGAAAAACTGTAACTCCGGGCAACCAGCCTCTGCCCCTTCTGCACCACAACCTGCTCCGGCCGATATGTCACCGCATTGATAAGCCCTGCCGCCAGAAGCGCAGTCCCAAACCCCAGAGCCAGCAGAAAATACAGGGGCTTTTCAAAGGCAAGCAGATACATTTTGCCCCGTCTGCGCCCCCAGCGGAACAGGCATCCTCCTACCCAGAAAAGCAGTGCCGCCCCGGCCAGGATTCCGAGAAATGTCAAAAGCACCCTGGGAGCCGACCGAAGGTGAAAGCCTGTAAGTCCCTCCACCCCCCACACCATAAGACCCAGGAGCGCATACAGCCCAAAAAAGACAGCGCCCCACCATTTTTTCATACTCTCCACCACTGATTTCATCATTTCACGTCTCCTGTAATTCTTACATTTGTAATAGTTATGCTTTAAAATGCGCTGTCACACATTTTTCTGTGTGACAGCCCTTTCTATTTCTCCATGGTCTTTAAAATGGCACAGGCCACCTCCATTGCCGCCCTGCCGTCTGCGTTCTGCTCCCCCTTCAGATTCACCGCAAAGAAGCACACATCCCCGGGGCCTTCCAGATAGCCGACAAACCAGCCGTTTACATTGTTTGCCCCTATTTTTCCCGTTCCGGTCTTTCCATAGAGTCTGTACCCCTGTTCCTCTGCCAGAAACAGGGACTCCTTCACCGCATCCACATTGGCCTGCTGAAAGCCGAATCCATTGTCATAGAGCTGCCTCAGCAGCTGCACCTGCTCCAATGGGGAGATTTTCAGACTGCTGCCGTTCCAGTAGTACCGGGTGTCCGTCCCTACCTTGCCGTTTCCGTAGCCAATGCGGCTGTAAAACCGATTCAGCGCCTCAGCCCCGGCCCGTCGATCCAACTCCTCAAAATACCAGTTTACCGAATTGCCCATGGCGGAATTGAGGTTCTGATCCCCATTCCAGGCGGCAAAGGGCTGAGGTCGGTGATCCCATAAAAGCAGGTTCTTGTCCGGTGAGATGATCCCCTGCTCCAGGGCATTGAGCGCGCTGTAGGGCTTGCAGGTGGAGGCCGGGGCGATCCGTCTGACCGCCTGCTCCCGTCCGTACACATGGTATACATCCGATTTTTGCGAATACACAACTGCACAGCCGGAGAAGTCCCCGAAGCATCCGCTGTAGTCCTCCTCCGCCAGCTTCATATCCTGGGGCGGCTGATATACCGCCTCCATTTCCCCAGCCAGAGCCGAAAAGGCAGGAATCTGCACCAGCATCGCCCCCAGCAGGAGTGCCGCAAGGCCCCGGCAGAGCCATCTGGCGCTTTTCCGCTCCGGCTGAAAGTCCGCAATCTGCATAATGCGGTATTTAAGGTGCTGTTTGCGGCTCAGAAAGCCGTTTGCCGGGCAGCGGACAGCATCTGTTGTTTGGGACGCCACGTGCAAGAGGGTCTGCCCATAATGCAGCCGCTCCCGGGGAGAATCGTACAGATTCAGCACATCCCAGTCGCAGTAGGCCTCTCTGTCCAGCTCCATTGCGGAAATGGCCAGCCAGATACAGGGATTGAACCAGCAGAGCATCCGAATTCCGCAAAAAAGCATATTTCCCCAGGTGTCCCGGTGCCGGATATGCATCTGCTCATGGAGAAAAATATGCGCCAGCTCCTGCTGTGAGCAGCGCTCCAACACTCCGCTTGGGAGCAGGATATAGGTCTTGGTACACCCAAAGCCCATAGGTGCGGGGATGCTGTCGGACTGCAGCAGCCCCACAGGCTTCTGTAACCCCAATTGGCTGCGGCACTGGGCAAAAAGCCTCTGGGCAGCTGCATCCGGCTCATAGGCAAGGCGCTTCACTCTGTTCAGTCTTCGCCATCCCAGGCAAAAATAGGCCCCGGTACCGATCACGCCCACTGCCCACAAAATGGCAAACCACTTCTGCCACCCGGTGTTCTCCGTAAGAACGTCCCAGGTTCCCTGGTCAGGCTGCCAGTCCGGTACTGCATCCCGAATTGCAGCAGGCCCACTCTCAGACGTCTGCACAGAGGGGGTACCGCAATCCGGGCGCTCTCCGGAAAGCCCCTTCCAAAAAGCCGTGGGCAGGAAGGCAATTCCCAGCGCAATCACCAGGAGGAACCAGGCTCTGTACCGAAATCTCGGTGTGATATGCCCTTTTCCCACCTGTTTCATGAGAAAAAGCAGTCCCACCAGAAGGCTGCAAAAGAGATTCCCCAGTAAGAAACGCAGAAAAAACATGGTATTTCCCTCTCAGCTCCGGCGCTTTTCGTCCAGGATCGCCTGAAGCTCATGAATGTCCTCGGCGGTAAGCTCGCTCTGCTGTAGGTAATTGACCACCATCTGGTTCATGGCTCCGTCAAAAAAGCGGCTGACAAAGGTGTTGCCCGCAGCCTGCCGGTACATCTCCTTCCCGAATCTAGGGGCATAGACAAACATACGCCCCTCCTTCTCGTGGAAAATAACCCCCTTTTTCTCCAGCCGAAACAGCATGGTCTGGATGGTTTTGGGGCTCCAGTTTGTGTGGGAGGTCAGCTTTTCCACAATGTCATTGGTGGCGATGGGTGCGTGTTTCCAGATAATATCCATCACTTCATACTCTGCATCCGAAATCTGCGGCAGCTGTTTCATAGTCACCCTCCATAATCTTACATTTGTAATAGGATTATACTTCTGAGGTCTTTTCCTGTCAAGCACCCATCTTGGGAGGGATACCCCCTTCAGATGAAAAAAGCAGGAAATCCCCCAGGGATTTCCTGCTTTTTCGGTACAGCTTTTTATTTCTGGCGGACGTCCTCATCGCCCAGGAAATACAGTGCCAGCGCACCGGAACCCAGGTAGGAGCCGGTTACCGGCTCATGGTCCACAATTTTGATCTCCTTGGGAGGACGGTTCTGCTTCAGCAGCTCGGCAAGGCGCTGGGCATCCTCCATGCAGTTGCACTGGGAGATACCTACCACCTGGTCTTCCGGATCCACCACCAGCTGCTCATACTTCCGTGCCATCTGGGAGATGACGGCCTTACGGCCTCTCACCTTTTCAAAGGACACGATCTTGCCCTCCTCATTTCCCTTCAGCAGGGGCTTGATGTGCAGCAGTGCACCCACAAAGGCCGCCGCATTGGAAAGACGTCCGCCCTTGCGCAGATGCATCAGATCGTCTACCGTAAAAATCTGGTACATACGCTTACGGAGCTTTAGGAGCTTCTCGGCGGTATCCTCCAGGCTCATGCCCTGCTGCTTACAGCGGTTGGCCTCCAGCACCAGAAGGCCCTCACCCAGGGAGGCACCCATGCTGTCCACCAGACAGATCTTCCGCTCCGGATACTCCTCCAGCAGCTGGTCTTTTGCAATCAGCATGGAGTTGTAGGAGCCACTGATGCCCGATGCCATACCTACAAACAAAATATCGTTCCCCGCTTTCAGCAGCGGAGCGATGTTATCCATGTATTTCTGAGGATTGATCTGGGATGTGGTAATGACGGTCCCGGATTTCATAGCCTCGTAATATGCATTATATTGAAAGTGCTCTGTGTTCAAACATTCGTGAGCTTCTCCATCGATAGAATACGAAAGGGGAACCACCGTAATCCCGTATTCATTTGCCTCCGGCGTAGGCAGGTTGGCCGATGTATCTGTGACGATCACAAAACTCATTATGCTTATCCTCCTCAAATTTATCCTCTCGAGGGAGTCTCCGCCCCGGGGATACATACTGGTTTCATTATACCGTCCCGCCCCCAATAGCACAACCTACTTGGCAAAACCGTCAGCCCCTGCTGGTAGAATCGGTTTTTTCTACTCTACCCCCAGTAGAATCCACCGGATTTTCTGGGATTTCTCCCTGGATTCCGGGGTTTTCCCCACTTCCCCCTGGTGCACTCCACTGGGCATCTTTTTCCCTCCCGTGGGCCTTCGCCCTGGGCAAAAAGGCTCTAAGGTCAAAAAATCCCCCGCAGACAATCTGCCGTCAACAGGCATTTTATCTGCAGGGGATGCATTTTTAAATGAGCTGCCGCTCCCGCGCTGAGGAAATCACCATCTTGGTAAGGGCGAACAGCGCCAGGGTGTTGGGGATGACCATCAGATTGTTGAACATATCCGTAAGCTCCCACACAAGATCATTTGACATAAGCGTACCGGCGAAAATGAACAGGAGGGCAATGACAGAGTATACCGGCGCGGCCTTCTTGCCGAACAGATACACCACGTTGATCTTGCCGAACATGTTCCAGCTGAGCACTGTGGAGAAGGCGAAAAACAGCAGGCAGACAGCTACAAAAGCAGCGCCCAGATTCTCACCCATCACAACACCAAAAGCGGTCTGGGCCAGATTGGCCTTGTTGAGGGTCTGGCTGGCAGCGGCAGCACCGCAGCCGCTCAAGGGGCCGTCGGCAGTGTAGAGGGTGGAGATCACCACCAGAGCATTGAGGGTCAGAACCACAAAGGTATCGATGAACACACCAACCATGGCCACCACACCCTGATCGTGGGGGTGGGCCACATTGGCCTGGGCGTGGGCATGGGGGGTAGAACCCATGCCGGCTTCGTTGGAGAAGAGGCCTCTCTTAGCGCCCTGGCTGATGGCTGTCTTGATGGCGTAGCCAAAGCCGCCGCCCAAAATCGCCTGGGGCTGGAAGGCATACTTAAAGATCATACCGAAGGTCTCCGGAATATAGCGAATCCGGGCAAACAGAACTACCAGACCGCCCAGCAGGAAAATACCGGCCATCACAGGCACCAGCTTTTCCACAACCGCCGCCAGTCGCTGAACGCCGCCCAGGAAAATCACTGCGCAGACAACCACCAAAATGGCACCGATCACCCAGCCCGGGATCCCGAAGGCCGTATCAAAGGTGGAGCCGATGGAGTTGGCCTGCACCATGCAGCCCATAAAGCCCAGAGCCAGGATAATGGCCACCGCAAAGAATCCGGCCAGGAACTTGCCGAAGCCGCCCCGGAAGGCCTTTGTAATGTAGTAAACCGGGCCGCCCCGCACGGTGCCGTCGGGATCTACCTGACGGGTCTTCAGCGCCAGAGTGGCCTCCGCATACACCGTTGCCATGCCGAAGAAAGCAATCACCCACATCCAGAAAATGGCACCGGGGCCGCCGGTCAGAATTGCGCCGGAAGCACCTACGATATTACCGGTACCCACCTGTGCGGCGATGGCGGTGGCCAGCGCCTGGAATGAGCTCATGCCCTGGCTCTGCTTGCCGCCCCGGAGGGACAGATTGCCGAAGGTCTTTTTCATACCCTCTTTAAAGCAGCGCACCTGGATAAAGCGGGTTTTGATGGTGTACCAGATGCCCACGCCCAGCAGCAGAAATACCAGAATGTAGTTTGACAAATAGGTATTGATGGTGGATGCGATGGGGAACAGGATTTTTTCCAGCGAGTCTAACATGTCATTTCCTCCTACAAAATAATAAACGGAACAGCTGATTACCAACTGCTCCGGAAAAGAAAGCACAGACATGCATAGGCGAAAACCACCCGTGTCCTACCACTCCGTCCTTTTACCTGAGAGATTCGGCGGCCGCAGCCGCTTTGCACCTTCGGTACTCATCTTTGAGCTTCTCCAGAGCCACATCCATTCTTAGTCCCTGTCTGAACCTACAGACGCCTGCGAGTTTTACTCCTTCGGCTGGCTTACGCCATTCCTCTAAGAACTTCGTTTGTCGATATTGAGTTTACAGCTACAGTACCACCTTTTGTCCCGATTGTCAAGAAAATTTCTCCGGCCTTTTTCTGCGGCAGGGTACCGCCGAGGACGGTCGGCAGCACACTGCGGTAAATCTCCTGTTTAATACTGATATTTTTTCCGCTTGCAGGCCAGGAAAATAACCGCCACCAGTGCCGCCAGCAATTCTGCCATCACAATGGACAGCCAGATGCCGTCCTCCTTCCAGATAAGGGGGAAAATCAGCACCGTCACCACCTGAAAGCCCAGTGTCCGAAGGGTGGAGATAAGGGCGGACACAACGCCGTTATTGAGTGCCGTGAAGAAGGCGGAGCCGAAAATGGCAAGACCCGAGAACAGGAAGGAAAAGGAGTAGATCAAAAAGCCGTGGAGGGTGATTTGGAACAGCCCCGCATCATAGCCGGTATAGAGCCTTGACAGCGGTCTTGCCAGAAGCTCCCCGGAGAGAAACATGGCAAAGGAGCTGATGCCGATAATCACCAGGCTTTTTTTCAGCAGCCCTTTCAGCTCCCTGTGGTTCTGCGCACCGTACTGGTAGCTGATAATGGGAGCGGTACCCACGGAAAAGCCGATGAAAATCGCCAGAAAGACCAGTGTAACGTACATGAGCACCCCATAGGCTGCGACCCCGTCCTCCCCTATGTAGCGGATCAGCTGCACGTTGTACAGCACGCTCACAAGGGACATGGATACATTGTTTAAAAGTTCGGATGCACCGTTGCAGCAGGCTCTCATTAGGGCTTTTCCGTCGTATTTTGTTTTCGTCAGCCGCAGAAGGCTCTTATTCTTCCGGGCAAAATATAAAATGGGGCAAAAGCCGCCTACGCACTGGCTCAGAGCGGATGCCACCGCCGCGCCCACAAGCCCCCAGGGCAGCACCACAACAAAAAGCGCATCCAGAACGAGATTGGTAACGCCTGCCGCCACCGTAACATAAAGTCCCATCTTGGGCTTTCCGGCGGTGGCGCAAAAGCACTGAAACTCATACTGCAATACGCACCCCGGCAGACCCAGAAGATAGATCCCGCCATAGGTCACGCTGTCCTCCAAAAGCTGTCCCTCTGCCCCCAAGAAGGAGGAGACCGCCCGAATGGAGGCAATTCCCAAAATCATCAGCACCACGCCGCAGCCTAAGGACACATACACCAGCAGGGAGAAAATCTCGTTGGCCTTTTTGTGGTTACCCTCCCCCATGGTTTTGGCAATCAGCGCACTGCCGCCTGTGCCGAACATAAAGCCGATGCTGCTGAGGATCATGAGGTAGGGAAAAATAAAATTAACTGCGGTAAACGGGGTTTTTCCCAGGCAGTTGGACACAAAAAGTCCATCGATCACACCGTATACGGAGGAGACCACCAGCATGATAATGGAAGGGAAGGTGAATTTCAGCAGTTTTCGATAGGTAAAGTGCTCTGAAAGTTCAATCATTCCGCATCTCCCTTCCGGGGCATGGGCCACTGCCCCACACACTGCCTAAGGGAGCATAGGAACCGCTCCATAAGCTCCAGATATTTGTCCAGATCCTCCCTGGGCCAGGAGGCATAGATTGTATCCTCCATCTCCATAAGCCGCAGCACAGTTCGCTCAGAGAGGGCCTTTCCGGCCTCCGTGAGGCAGACCATTTTCGCCTTGCCGTCAATGGCCTCCAGATAGACGATCCCCTCCTGCTCCAGCTTCCGAATGGCGGAATTGACCGTCTGCTTGCTGAGGCCGTAATACCGGCTGATCTCCCCCAGGGGGTGTTTGCCCCCAAAGGTGCAGAGGATATATAAAATGGAACTTACGCTGTCGGAAATTCCCATTTTTACCGAAACATCATGGTAAACCGAGTCAATTTCATTGTATAAACTATTGTACCGCCGCAGTGCGGTGAACCTATCCTGCTCCATATTCTCTCTCCGTTTTGCTTTTTTGTATGAAATCATACCATTACAGTATAGTCCGAAATCAGATAAAAGTCAAGAGACAGGCAAACCGGGCACCTGCCCTACAGATGCCCGGTTGGGAGAACGAACGATATCTCTTACATTTTAAACCAGAAACGGCTCTTTATTCACCCTGTGTACGCCGATTTCATCAATTACCCCGTTACCCCGGAAGGTCAGCAGGAACTGGACGATTTCCCCGATCTCCTGGGGCATAATCATCCCCTCTGCCGTAAGATCGGGACGGGACAGCTTTACCATGTCCGTATATACACCGCCGGGGCAGATGGCATGCACCCGCACCCCCTCCTGGTACACCTCTCTTGCAAGGCTTTTGGTAAAGCCCAGCATGGCATGTTTGGAGGCCGCATAGGCGCTCTGGCAGGGATAGCCTGCATGGGCCACCACCGATGCGATATTGATGACGGTTCCGCACGGGGACTGTTTCAGATAGGGCAGCAGCGCCTGGGTGAGAAAATAGGGCACCTTCACATTGATGTCCATGATCCGCTCATACTGCTCCACCGTCACATCCGCAAAGGGGGTATTCATAGCCATGCCCGCATTGTTGATCAGCACGTCGATCCCCCCAAAGGTATCTGCGATCTGCTGCCCGTACTGCCCAAATCGGGTAATGTCCGTTAGGTCTCCGGCAATGGCAAGGCATGGCCCATATTCCCGGATCTTTTTCCGGGTGTTCTCCAGTTTTTCCAGGTTTTTGCCCCCCAGAAGTACAATTTTCATTCCCTCACGGGCCAGGGTCTCTGCCACCGCACTGCCGATCCCGCCGCCGGCACCGGTAATAACCGCAACTTTCTGTTGTAGATTCTGTTTCATTTTGCCCTTTCCTTTCCCCATGGTTTTTCTCCAGTATAGCAAATGCGGCTCTTCTCTGCAACGAAAAAGCGTGGCGATTTTCCCTCACAGAAAAACCGCCACGCCCAGCGCAACCCCTACGGGTCAGCCGATCCCCATTTTACGGCTCTATTTTCGCCAGAACCACCGTTCTGGTATCCGCAGACTCCGACCCACAGGTGGTGAGCGCCAGTGTTTTCATATCCGGTGTCAGCTGCTCCTGCCGGAGGTAGAGGGCCTTAGACTGCACATAGTCCATGGCCCCCTGGGGATCCCGCTGCCAGAATTCCGGCTCAAAAATCACACCATCGTCGGAATTTACCAGAAGACAGGCGTAAACCGCAAGGTCATGGACCCCCTCCGGTACAATCAGCTGTCCGGTGGTATTTTCCTCGAAAAACTCCCGGTTTTTGTACAGATCCAGATCCCCGAACATGTTCCCCCTGGCCATGTGATGGCCGTAAAGCAGATTATAGGGTTGGGCAAAATCGCCGCTGTTACGGCAGTCCAAAAAGATAGAGCCTGCCAGAGAGAATTCCCCGTACACATTCCGATTGAGATAGGTGAGGTTACTCTCCCCCTGCAAAATGGGAAAATCGATTTTGGTGCCGTCCATGGTGACCCAGCCGCACACATCCGGATTTATGGCCTTCAGCTCCTCAAAGGAAGGCCCCTGCTCCTGCTGAGGCTCCGGCTTCCACTGCTGCATCTGCACCCAAATCTCCCGGGTATCCTCCAGCCTCCGGGAGTTTTCCCAGAGCACCAGCGCCGCATATCCGCCGAAAAGCACCATGGAGCAGATCATCACTGCGGTCAAAATCCCGTTTACTAGCTTATAGATCAGTCGTAACAGCTTCATGTTTCACTCCTTGTGTAACCTGCCTGCGGCGCTCTTTGCCGCAGGCAGGTTGCTGAACCTTACTCAGCGGTGTGCCGCTTTCTCGTAATGAGGCACACAAAGCCCACACCCATCACCAGCAGAATGAGGCAATAGGGCAGCATCTCCAGTACAACGCCGGTGTCCACAGTTGCCCCTCTGTTGTTAGTGATGACAACCTTCTCGGTATCGGTATCCAGCGTCTCAAAAATGCCCTCACAGCTTTCTTGGGACGGCTTATCATTGACCCCATAGGCAGGGATGTCATAGCCCCGGGTGCCGTCAGCCTCTCCCATGGTGTAATCCTGCTCCCTTACGGAACATTCCATGCCATAGGGAATATTCTGAAACACCACCGTTTCGCCGTGCTTTAGGGAGATGGTAACTGTCTCCGATCCGTCCGCCAGAAGGGATGCGGGAATTACCTCGGTTTTTTCCCCATCTAAGTATGTGATATCGCTCCTCACCACTTTGCCCTGGGAACTATCAAAGGTTACATCCACCAGAAATTCCGTATTGCGATCGCCCAGATTTCCGGTCACCTGTTTGGAGATCTCCAGACTGCACAGATCATATTGGTTGGTCAGAGTGTCAATTTTTTCCGTGGCATCCGGATTCTGGGTGGTAAAGGCGAAGGCGGTTTCCAGTTTTGTATGGTCTTCATTCCAATAGGCCAGCACCTGCACATCAAATGTCTCCTCTGTATAGGTTGCGCCCTGGGAATCGCCCGCCACTTCCTTTACCGTATAGTTATATTTTCCGGCCCTCTGGTAGACAGGAATGGTGACGGGAATGTCTGCCGGGTTCTGTGTCACCGTAAAATTCTCAATCCGGATGAGGGTGTTGTCCGGGTTTCCCTCCTTAGGAAGCACCTCAAATGTCAGTTCTTCCTGGGGAAATGTTGCCGGCTTTGTCCCGGCTGCTGTCAAATACTCCTTGTGAATGACAGGCACCTCTGCTACGCCCGGTTCTGCCTTGGCCGTAACACACAAGGTGAGAACGGCCGCAAGGCTCATGAGCCAAACTACCACTTTTTTCATACACAATTCCTCCATATCATGCTTGGCATAATCGCAGTCACGCCCTAAATGCCCCGGTGGCGCACCAGTGTCACCACCTTTGCCGCCACCTGCTCTCTGGCAATGGCACCGAGCTGCCGACTGTCTGTGCTTTCCGTGCGGCAATCCCCCAACAGGAAGATGCAGTCTTTTGCCACACGATAGGGATAGGTGAGCACCGTGCCGCCGTCGGTGGGATAAAAAATCTCCCCGGACAGCGCTGTGCCGTTGACCCTCAGCACCCCGGTTTCATCTATGCTCACAAGATCCCCTTCCTGAGCAATCACCCGGCCCACTCTCCATTGCCCCTGGGACTTATAGACTACCACATCCTTTTTATCATATGCCCCTGCTGCCCGAACGGCTACTAAAACATCCCCGTCCTTCAGTGCAGGAAACATGTCATTGCCCCGCAGCGGCAGCACCAGCAGCACCCGGGTAAGCAGGAAAACCACACCCCCGGCCAGCAGCAGAATCCACAGAAGCAGGTTTACGTAATCTCTAGCTGTTCTCACCTGCATCTGTCTTCTTCTTATAAGGCTTCTAAGGCTCTCCATCCCGGTTTCCATGGACTGTCCCCACCCTTTCCCTCTCTCCGTTTTTAGGTGCTGCGGCGCCGAGAAGGCCCTCATATCTGGCTCTCTCCTCTCTGAGTGCCAGAGCGTACAGATCGTTCAGTCTCTCTATTTTCTTCCAGACATCCAGCTTGTCAACGCCGAACAGTCTGGGCCGGAAACGCAGTGTGCGCAGATAAGTCTCTATCTCCTCCCAGGTTCCGCTCTCCGACTCCGGGTGCTGCATGGCGTTTTTGCTTCCTTTTTCCCTCTTCATAAATTCTCTCCTATTTATTTTTCAGATAATTCAAGTCCTAAAATAAGTGTTGCTGACATAAAAATAGTAAATATCACAATAAATACCCATCCGTCAACAATAAACCCTCCCTCCATTTTTTCTCCATACGGGCGCCTACAGAAAACTACTTGCGGTGGGTTTTTCTGCTCTATTTTCCCACCGGAGCCCGGCTCAGCTCTGTCTGCGCTGGCCGTACCACAGGCAACGCTCCCATCCAACTCCCTCCAGGATTCAGCACTTTCAATGGTAACTAAGGCTCCCTGGGGAAGCCCCTCCAGCAGAAGCCACTGACCCTCCTTCAACTCCAAATGCCGGGTTTCCGCAAGGATATCCCCCAGGGTGATTTCCAGCGTGACAGGGTATTTTTTTCCGGGACTTGTCTCTGTGGCTCCCCGCTTTTTTTGCAGAGTGATCCAGGCCTCTACGTAGTTTACATAATTATTTTCACTCGCATCTGTGTTTCTGTCCTGCATCTGGGATGCAGCCGTCTTCCTGCCCGTTTCCCCCTGCTCTGCCATATCCACAATTTGGATCACAAATTCCCTCTGCCCATTTATCCCTTCCAGGGAAACAGCGGCGCTTCGGGGCAGCTTCTCTCCGGACGGCTCCCTTACCCGGAAGGCGATACTGTCTTCTTTGGAAATCAGTGGGATGCTGCGCAATCCGTCAAAAGCGCTGCTTATCCTATGGAAAAGCGCAACGCTATCGGTATCCGGTTGTTCCCTTCCCCACAGAACTCCCCCCTCTGACTCCGGAAAGAACAAAACAGTGCCACCTTCTCCTGTCAGCGAAGAAGATCTACAGTTTTCTTCCGTGGCGTCCGGCGCTTCCGATACCTTATTATATATAGTATACTCTCTGCTGCTTTGTGCGCTGTCATCGCCACTTCCTCCATAGTCCCCATAATCGCCGGGTGGATCCTCTGCGGTTTTGCTAGGCTCCAGCGCATTTGCACGGATACCCCCTGACATGATCCCGGCAAGCACCAGGAACCCCACCGCATTTCGGGCCGCTTTTCCCCATCTGCTCAAATTCCCCATAAACCTCTCCTTACTTACGCAACAAATTTTCACCTGTCACCATAGTACCCCTTCCTCCGTGCAAAACTCCACGAAACAGGACTTACGGTTTCACTTCGGCACTTCTCCGGGCTTTTTTCTTTCCATGGTTGCCTTTTCGCCAAAAGGGGCTATAATAGAACCATCCAATCTATCATTAGGAGGCTTCTATGCAAAAAAGGTTTGAATCCGAAAAAAGCCGGAATACCCCGCCCCCCAACATGTCCGTCTTTTTATTTATCCGATTGGCCGCAGCGGCATATATTCTGTATCTGACTTACCAGATCATAGACCTTTATATCAAGGGCGGGGAAGAGGCCCCCACGCTCACCTTCTTGATTTTCAGCACCCTCTTTCTGGGGGGCAGCGCCATTGCCATTGCCTGGATCTCCGTAAAGCAGTACAGGCGAATGAAGGACGAGGCCGCCCAGTCCGTACCGGAGGAGGAAAACCCCGATGTGCTCCCCCAGCCGGAGGAACCGGACGAAACCCAGATAAATGCAATTTCCGAATCGGAATCCTGCAAAAACGATGATGAAACAGAGGAAAACTGAACCGGTTTCCCCTTTTTTCACCATCTTCAAAAAGACGAAATAAGACAAAACCCCCTAAGGTTACGTACTGCGTACACTCTTAGGGGGTATGTTTTTCACAGGAGAGCACCCCGGCAAATCGGGCTTTTCTTGCCATCTACCGCTGTCCACTCGGTGGTTTGATCGTCCCACTGACCACGGTATATCGACAGATGTTATTTCGCAAGCGTACACCCGTCTGTATATCACACTTTACCAAATTCTTGTATGTTATACTGATTTTTTGGAAAAAACGCCAGTGATACCAGGTTTCACTTAAATTTATGTTGCGATTTTGGAGCAAAAATGCTTGACATAATTCAAAATTGGAGTATAATAAAAACACTTATTATCCTTAAGAGGGGAGTAAGTAAAAAATTAAAGGAGGATTTGAAAATGAATTCCAAGAAGATCGTATGCCTGCTTCTGGCAGTCGTCATGGTTTTCGGTTTGGCGGCTTGTAACAAAGCTCCTGCAGAAAAGCCCTCTGGCACTTCCGGTAACGGCACAAACGAGTCCAAGCCTGAAAGCACTGGGGATCCCTATGCAGAGCTGGCTGACGACTACGACGCACTGTCCGAGGCTATCTACAATGACGTGTTGGGTGATTTCCTGACCGCCTACCAGGCAGCTAAGGAAGCTGAGTCCCTGTCCGAGCGTTACGCTCTGATGGCTGTGGCCGAGGCTAAGCTGCTGGAGTCCAGCGTAATGCTGCCCCTCAGCTCCAAAGGCGGTAACTACGCCATCTCCCGTCTGGTCCCCAACACTGTTACCTCTGTTCTGTGGGGCAACGATTCCGACAGATTCCACAATGCTCTGGTCGCCACTGAGCCTTTGACCAAGGAACACAGAGACGAGCTGAAGACTATGTGGGCAGAGCTCAAGGGCACCGGCACCTGGGAAGCAGAAGCTAAGAAGTACATGGCTGACCACGGCTACACCCTGAAGGACACCTACAACATGGGTTATATCGGCGATCCTAACACTTGGGATACTCTGGCTACTTCTCTGGCAGCCGATACACAGGCAATCGTCAATACTTACGACGGACTGGTCGAGTACGACAGCGAAAATGAGATGAAGCCCGCTCTGGCTGAAAAGTGGGAAGTCTCCGAGGACGGTCTTACTTACACCTTCACCATCCGCCAGGGTGCCAAGTGGGTTGACTCCCAGGGCCGTGAGCTGGCTGAAGTCACCGCTGATGACTTCGTTGCCGGTATGCAGCACATGATGGACGCACAGGCCGGTCTTGAGTATCTGGTCCAGGGCATCATTAAAAACGCTTCCGAGTACATCTCCGGCGACATCACTGACTTTGCTCAGGTTGGTGTCAAGGCTGTTGACAAGTACACCCTGCAGTACACTCTGGAGCAGCCCACCTCCTTCTTTGAGACCATGCTGAGCTATGGTATCTTCGCCCCCATGAACCGCGAGTTCTACGTTTCCAAGGGTGGTAAGTTCGGTGCCGAGTTCGACAACACCGCTTCCTCTTACACCTACGGCAAGACCCATAACGACATCGCATACTGCGGTCCTTATCTGGTAAGCAATGCTACCCCCGAGAACACCATCGTGTTCAAGGCAAACCCCTCTTACTGGAACGCTGAGAACATCACCATTAAGACCCTCACCTGGCTGTTCAACGATGGCAAGGACGCAACCAAGCCCTACAAGGATACCATGAGCGGCACCCTGGACGGCGCTGGTCTGACCGCTCCTGCTGTTGAGGCCGCAAAGGCTGACGGCGTATTCGACAAGCTCGCTTATGTTACCGCAACCGACGCTACCACCTTCTCCGCATTCTACAATGTGAACCGTCTGGCATTTGCCAACGCCAACGACGGCAGCGCTGCTACCAACAAGAGCGAAGAGGAGTGCAAGCGTGCAACGGATGCTATGCGCAACCAGCACTTCCGTCTGGCTGTCTCCATGGCAACCGACAGAGCTAACTACAGCGCTCAGGTTGTTGGCGAAGAGCTGAAGCTCACTTCCATCAGAAACTCCTACACCCCCGGCACCTTCCTCACCCTGCCCGAGGATACCACCATTAAGATCGACGGTACCGACACCACCTTCAAGGCCGGCACCTACTACGGTGAGATCATGCAGGCTCAGATTGATGCCGATAAGCTGCCCATTAAGGTGTGGGATCCCGCTGCCGATGACGGTCTGGGTTCTTCCGACGGCTTCGACGGCTGGTACAACCCCGAAGCTGCTGTTAAGGAGCTGGAAATCGCCATTGAAGAGCTGGCAGCTCAGGGCGTTGAAGTCAGCGCTGAGAAGCCCATCCTGATCGATCTGCCTTACTTCTCCGGTGCTCCTGCTTACAACAACCGGTCCAACGCTTACAAGCAGTCCATCGAGACTGTTCTGGGAGGCAAGGTCATTCTGAACCTCATTGAGTGCACAAGTTCTGACATTTGGCAGAATGCCGGTTACTTCCCCAGAGTAGGTAGCGATATGAACTACGATATCTACGATCTGTCTGGTTGGGGTCCCGACTACGGCGATCCTCAGACCTATCTGGATACCTTCCTACCCGACTACGCCGGTACTGTAACCAAGTGCATTGGCCTGTTCTAAGGTCTGATTCCATAAATCAAAATTCTGATTATGGGGGAGGATGGACATTTTGTCCATCCTCCATTCGGCGTATTTTATCGATCGTTTGCAGGAAACGCTGCCCTCAGCGTTCCGCGCGGATGAGCACACGAATTCGTTGAGGGCAACGCTTTCTGTTATGCGTTGCGTTAACTGAGCAGAGAGTCTCTGCTCAACTCCTATCATTTATGAGATGAGAGATGAACTATGACAAAATATTTATTAAAAAGAATAGTTCGCAGTATTTTTTCTGTGATTATTGTTGTGGGAATCGTAATGGTTCTGATCTACTCCTGCCTGGACAGGAATCTGGTCTTTTCCAAGGACCCCAACTTTTCCCACGTGAAAAGTAATGCGAAAGATGTGTACATGATGCAGCAGTGGGAAAAATACGGCTATGTGGACTATGTGCCCTACTCCGATTTCCTGAAGCAACTGCTGAGAGATGGCGAAATCGATCAGGCTACCTACGAGGCCGCCGTAAAGCTGGCTGCCAAAGAGAAAAATGACATCAAGGA
>RCNH01000223.1_pt1 | contig 26354 bp, 22 predicted proteins | sample 2041161 | NCBI WGS metagenome assembly RCNH01 (sample SAMN09708215, study PRJNA481090) | Feces metagenome, whole genome shotgun sequencing project. | biome: feces | host: Leptonychotes weddellii | place: Antarctica: Sion Island | collected 2010-03-01 | reverse complement strand
ATAACATATAACCAGATGAACTACCATATTAAGAAAGCCACAGGAAAAACTGCCTACTTGCAGTTATACGAACAACTGAAAAAAGATATCGTTTCCGGGGTCTACGGCTATGGCAGCAAGCTGCCATCCAAACGGATTCTGGCAGAAGAAACAAATCTCAGCGTGATCCCGGTGGAACACGCCTATGCTCTGCTCTGTGACGAGGGTTACATAGAATCCAGGCAGCGCAGTGGTTACTTTGTGATTTACAAGGAAAGTGATTTTATCTCCACCGCCGAAATTTCTCCCCCTGTTTTCCCCCCTGTAAACCAGGTTAACATGACCAGAGGTGAATTTCCATTCACTGTTCTTTCCAAAACAATGCGTAAGGTTTTACTGGATTACAGCGAAAACATCCTGGTGAAATCCCACAATTATGGCTGTCCCGAGCTTCGTTCGGCAATCTGCACGTATTTGGCACGAAGCAACGGCATGACCGTCCAGCCGGAACAGGTCATTGTGGGTTCCGGTGCAGAATATCTCTACAGCCTGATTGTACAGCTTCTGGGAAATGACCGTATTTTTGCATTGGAAGACCCATCTTATGACAAAATTCAACTTGTATATCAGGCAAACGGCGTCAAATGTGATCTGTTGCCCCTGGGGCCGGACGGAATTTCTTCCCTCGCTCTGGAAGAAACCAAGGCAACCGTACTGCACATCACCCCCTTTAACAGCTTTCCCAGCAATATCACAGCCAGCGCATCTAAACGCTTTGAATATATACGCTGGGCAGAAAAGCGAAACGGATACATTATTGAAGATAACTATGACTCAGAGCTGACTGTATCAAAAAAGAATGAAGATACAGTATTCTCTCTGGCCAAGCAAGGCTCAGTCATCTACCTGAACACCTTTTCCAACACCATTGCCCCCTCCTTCCGGGTGGGCTATATGATTTTGCCTGAAGGATTGTTAGACGAATTTGAAAAAAAGCTGGGCTTTTACTCCTGCACGGTTCCTGTTTTTGAACAATATGTTTTGGCCGAACTGATTCGGTCAGGAGATTTTGAGCGGCATATCAATCGTGTACGCCGAGCAAAACGAAAGCAAAGCTCCCTGTAATATTCCTCAGCTCTTAGTTTACCTTCGTCTGTAATGTACATTTAGAAGGAGAACTGCAAAAAATTGGCAGCCCCGGAACGCCCTGAAGCCTTCCGGAGCTGCCAAATTGTATGATTGAGAACTAATCCAGATGCTCCAGAAAGCACCCTTTTTCATGGGAATAAATCACACCCACCGCCTGCAAATAGGAATACACAATGGTACTGCCCACGAACTTCATACCCCGTTTTTTCAAGTCCTTCGACAGTGCATCAGACAATTCCGAGTGTGTGAGGCCCTGTTCATACAGGATTTTCCCATCCGTCCAACTCCATAAGTAGTTGGAAAAGCTATGGAATTCCCCCTGAATTTCCCGGAAAACCCGGGCGTTGGTCACTGCTGCCTGAATTTTTCTTCTGTTGCGGATGATATCCGGATTGTTCATCAGGGCTGTGACCTTCTCTTCTCCATACGCACAGACCCGCTCCAAATCAAAGCCGTCAAAGGCCAAGCGGAACGCCTCTTGCTTATTGAGGACACATTCCCAGGATAACCCAGCCTGAAAGGATTCCAGAATCAGCATTTCAAACAGCTTCTGGTCATCATAAACGGGGACGCCCCATTCCTGGTCGTGATATCGAATATACCGCTCATTTCCGGGATTGACCCAGCGGCACCGGCATTTTTCCATTGAAGCCCCTTTCTCCATGGCACATGCATTCATAACAAAATCCGACTCATTGGAGGACTGTTTTCTCATGTGCTCTTGAATCTGCGTTCCCTTATTCCGACCGAAAGGAACTGCATACAGAAATTATATAAATAAAAAACGGTATCACATTCAGTGATACCGTAATTTACTGCGCAGTCAATATCAGATGGCACGCTCAATCTTGTTGGAACGGAGACATCTTGTACAGACGTAAACATGGCGCGGAGTACCGTCGACAATCGCCTTAACGCGCTTGACATTGGGCTTCCACATTCTGTTGGAACGTCTGTGGGAGTGGGAAACCTTGATGCCAAAGGAAACGCACTTGCCGCAAACATCGCACTTAGCCATTAGCTGCACCTCCAATCCATAGGGAAATCGTTGGAAAAGTCCGAACGGACACATCTAATATAATACCAGAAGATTGTTGAAATTGCAAGGGGTAAATGAAAAAATTTTTTTATTCTTTTCATGTTGATATCCTGCACTAAACAAAGTATAATAAAATCCATACTGATACTATGAATTTTGCAGTGAGGTGACAGACATGACTGACGTATTCGGCGTACCCCTTACACATCTGGTGGAGGAATTTAAGCTCACGGTTGCCTATGAATCCAGTGATTACAAAAATATCCGGGTCACAGTTGAAGATGTTTCCCGTCCCGGACTGCAGCTTGCAGGATATTTTGACCACTTCGAGCCTATGCGCTTGCAGGTTCTTGGTAATGTGGAGATCAGCTATCTGCACAAGCTGCCCTATGAGCAGCAGCGTGTGATTTTTGACCGGCTGTTTTCTTACAAAATTCCCGCCCTCATCATTTCACGGGATATGGAGCCCGGCTCTGCCTGCCTGGAAATGGCCAGAAAGCACGATATTACAATCCTGCGCTGTATGGAGACTACCTCCTATATTGTCTCCAGCCTGATTTCCAGCCTCAAAACTGCCCTGGCTCCCAAAATTACCCGCCACGGTGTGCTGGTGGATGTCTACGGCGAGGGCCTTCTGCTGGTGGGCGAAAGCGGCATCGGTAAGAGTGAGGCTGCCGTGGAGCTGATTAAGCGTGGACACCGGCTGATTGCGGATGATGCGGTCGAAATTAAAAAAGTGGATTCCAATACCCTCATGGGTACTGCGCCGGGACTGCTCCGCAACTATATCGAGCTGCGTGGCATCGGCGTTATCAATGTGGCCAAGCTCTTTGGTATGGGCGCTGTCAAGGGCGAGAATGTCATTGACCTGGTGATTAACATTGTCCACTGGAGCAACCATCAGATCTATGACCGCCTGGGCCTGGAGGATCAGCGGGTGGATATTCTGGGCGTGAAGGTTCCCCAGATCACCATTCCCATTACCCCCGGCCGAAACCTGGCCGTGATTCTGGAGGCTGCTGCTATGAATAACCGTCAGAAAAAGATGGGTTATAATGCAGCCGTGGAGTTTACCGAGCAGATCAACAACCATATCAACAACAATATGGGTCAGAATTTCTGATGCAGGCGGATGCATCCTTAGAAAACGGAATGTGAAAGACGGTGTGCCGGAGCGGTTCGCTCTGACACACCGTTTTTTGTACCGGAACCGAAGCATCCCTCTAAACGCCTGAATCCGGTTGATTATTTGGGGCAATGTGATATAATAAGTTCACCAAAGCACTTCACTGTTCCTCTGTCATTCAGAATGCTGTCATCGGAACAAGGTCTCCTGCCTCCTTGGCAGCAGACCCAATCTGTATTTTGAAAGAAGGGCTTACGATGAAGAAACGACTGACTGCTGTAATTCTTCCCCTGATTGCCATTGTGCTTGAATTGCTGCCCTGGGGAGCGGTTCTGATCTTCGCCCCTTCCCCCGGTGAAAGGCTCCGGGAAACCGCCTCCTATTTCAGCCTGACCCCCTTTGGCTATGGAAATTTCGGGCCGCTGATTACCGCCATCTTGTCCTGTCTCCTGCTGGCCGCTGCCCTGTGGAACCTGGCAAAGCGGAACAAAGCCAAGCTGCTTTTTGTGCTTTCCGTCCTTGCACTCATAGGTTCCCTTTCCCCCTTATGTTTGGGATTCCGGTTCTATTCCCTGACAGCCGCTTTTATTTCCGCTGTTCTGGCTCTGGAAGTCTGGATTGCAAGATGCCTTACAAAGTGTGTTTAGGTATATCCTCCCTCTTGCTGTCATACAGCTTACAGAAGCCCAAATCCCGGACCTGTTGTGCTCCGGTTATCATACAAGGAGGCCGATGTGGCAGTGAATGAACGAAAACACAAGCTGATCTGGGGCGCATTCCTTCTCTATGTTCTGGTAATGGTCCGGCTCTTATTCGGGCGGCACACCTATGACATGTTCGGAAGCTATTGGGATACCCTGAAATCTAATACCAATCTGATTCCCTTTTACACCATCAAAAATTATCTGTGGCTGCTGAAACACACCGCCAGTGAGTATCTGTTGCAGCATGCCTATGTCAATCTGCTGGGCAATGTGTTTTTGTTCGTTCCCCTTGGCATTTTCCTCCCGCTCCTGTTTTCCAAGCTGCGAGCCTTCAAGCATTATTTTCCTTTCCTCTGTCTCACTATTTTGCTCATTGAGCTGATTCAGCTTTTTACCCTGCGGGGAAGCTGCGATGTGGACGACTTCATTTTAAACTGCGTGGGCGGTGCCATGGGCTATGGCATTATGAAAGGAATCTGTGCATTCCGACCATCCGCTCTGTAACATACAGAAAAGGCACCGGGTATGAAACATACCCGGTGCCTTCTATTTCTTAAAAACACAGAATCAATGGATTACTGCTCGTACTTTGCGAACACCTTCTGGACCCACTGCAGTACCCCTTCGTCCAGATCATTGCACACTGCAAACTCGTCCCCATTGACATAGTTGATTGCGCCGCCTTCATCTGCCGGCAGCTCAAAGCTATACTCGCCACACCACAGCTGCAATCTGTGGGTGGGCACAAACTCTGCGTGCAGGCCCTCTTCCCAATCGCAGTCGCTCAGGGCCTGATACAGCGCAGCTGTATCTTCAGCGGTCAGGGTATAGGTTGTCTCCTTGCCTTCGCCCTGGGAAACCTTCAGGGTTGCCGCAGCGGGCACCTTGCCCAGCTTGAGCGCCAGCCGCATATATACCGTTGCAGCCTCTGCTCTGGTAGCATCTCCATGGGGGCGAACACAACTCTCCTTATTTCCCTGGAGCAGTCCGGTCTTTCGCATAAGCTCAATGGCTTCCTTTGCAAAGGGCGAGGTAGTGTCCTGATCTGCAAAATACTGTTCCGCATAGGGACCATCCAGGAACGGTGCATGGATTCCTTCCACATAGCGGGCAATCATGCAGGCCATTTCTTCTCTGGTAATATTCCGGTTGGGAGAAAAGGTGGTTTTACCTGTACCAAAGACGATCTCATGCTCCACGGCCCAGTCCACTGCCTGGGTATAGTAGCGATTCTCCGGCACATCGGAAAAATTGCTTTCCTTGGGATTTTCAGGAGAACCGGCCAGCCGGTACAGGATCGTTACGAACATGGCACGATTGATCTTGGCATTGGGAGAAAACTTCCCGTTACCCGTTCCGTTCATCAGGCCATCCGCCTGTACAAAGTCCACTGCCTCGTGATACCATGCGTTTTTCGGTACATCCGAAAAGCTGTCTGCGGCGTGTACCGTCAGGGCTGCACCAAAAAACATGGCCAGCGCCATAAGAACGGACATCATTTTGATTGTTAGCTTTTTCATACGATTACCTCCTTACATGCAGGCAGGCAACCACGCTCCATCATCAAACCTACAAAGCTCCTCCGATGGGACCACATGGATGCCATCCACCTTTGTATACAGCAACTATAACATTTTTGTAGTACAACATCAACCCATTTTCAGGAATTTCAACATTTTATTTTCAATTCAAATCAATATTCCTGTGTTCAGAGCGATTCGGCAAATTCTCCGCTTTTCACCGCAAGCAGAATCAGCCGTGCTGTAAAGGTCCCGTTTGCAAATTCAGTCTGAAAATCACCGGCATATCGTCTGGCAATATCCTTTAAAATCTTCATGCCGTAGCCGCTGCCCTCCGGAACAGGCCCCGGCGCTTTTGCCGCAGAATTATCACAGCGAATCAGCAGATAATCCCCCTGCACCGCCACGCTCAAATAGATCTGGCGTGCAGAATCCGGCGGCAGATGGGTACAGGCCCGGATGGCATTGTCCAGAAGGTTGGAAAAGATACTGCACAGGTCTATGGATGTGACCGCCGCATCCTCCGGGAAAAGCAGATCCGTCCGCAGGGTAATCCCCTGTCTGCGGCATTGCGCTTCCTTTTCCGAAAGAATGGCATTGACAATGGGAATCCCGCAATAGGGACACTCTCTGGTCTGCTCCACCTTGGAAAGCAGGCTTTGAATGGTTTCCTCCGCCTCCCTGATCTTTCCCATACGCAAAAGGCCCAGCACAGAGGTAAGCAGATTGTTATAATCATGCCGGATCATTGCCATTTCTTCCCGGCGGGTCTCCATACTCTGGTAATACTGCCGCTCCAGCTTCGTCTCGTGCTTTAGCACAGAAAGCTCCTTTTCCATCTCGTCCTTTTCCGCCTGATTAAACTGCACGCAGATCAGCAGCAGATTGAGAATCAGTGCGCCTGCCATGGTGACAATATGCAGCAGAGAAACCTTGCTGCCATATTTATAAACCTCTGCGCAGTAAATGACAGTCGGTGCCAGCAGACACAGGGGCATCATCACAAAGGCCCAGGAGCCCTTGGGCATCCGCTTTTGCAGCCTGAATCTTCTCCATATGACCGCCGAAAAAAACATGGCCGTATTGGAAGAAAACCCTCCCAGCAGCGAACCCAGCACCATATCCCGTTTGGTATAGTCCAGGGACAACTGAGGGAGCTTAAACATCCAGCGCACCAGTCCCACTGAAAACTCCGCAGAAATTGCCGCAATGGACAGAATCAGCAGAATTGCCGTCTTATTCCAAAAGCTGCCCTCATAAAAAAAGTGAAAGCTCACGGCTGCCGCTACAAGAGAACCAGCCAGATGAACATAATTTGCCGCCACATGCACGTCCTTCCAAAGGACCTGATACGGTGCACTGATGATAAAGACCAGACACCAAAGGCCCACACGCACCCACTGAGGCGGAGCATTTTTCTTTATCATTTGCATCCGGTCCATGGAAAAGCCGAACACCGGCCCTGCGGAACACTGAAACAGGGCGCAAAGCAACCGATTGAACATCCTGTCCCCCCCTTATATCTGCAATCCCATAAACCGGAACACCTGCTGCCTGGTTCTGGCACAGAAAGAACGGCTGACTCTGATCTGCCGGCCGTTTTTAAGCAAAATCTGTTCCGGCTCCAATCGCTGCACCCACCGCAGATTGACCACATAGCTTTTATGGCACTGCACAAAGGTATCCGGCAGACGCTCCAGCAGATCGCTGAGTTTTTCATACACCGTATAGGATGCCGTATCCGTATAAATCACAGAGCTGTGATTGCTGCTTTCCAGATAAATGATGCGCTTCACATTCACCGAAACCACTCGCCCCTGCTGGTGGAAGGTGAGGTTTTTTCCTGCATCCCGGCTGTCTATCACTTTTCTCAGATACTTTTCCAGCAGAACATCGTCAATGGGTTTTGTGAGATACCCTGCAAGATTGGTTTCTTTGAGCAGCACATGCTGTGCAAAGCGGTCATTGAACCCCGTCACATAGATGACCGGCAAATGAGGAGCGGCCTTGTAGAGCCGCTCTGCATAGCTGAGTCCCGTTTTTTGTCCGCCCCAGTTGAGGTCCATGAGCACAAGGTCATAGTTTTCGCCTGCTTCCAGGTCCAGAAACAGTTTTTCGATCTCACAATAGGGCTCCGTTCCGCTGACAAAGGAATACCGGCCCAGCTTCTCTTCCAGCTCCTTTATAAAATTCTTATCATCGTCACATATGGCAATCCTCATAAAATACATTCCTCACAACGCTTTATCTGCCGATCATATTATATAAAATCTCATCCGCAAAGCCAAAACACTATCTTTCATTTTCTCATTTTACCGATTATATCATATATTTTTGCAAAGGCAAGCTCAAAAAGCATCTGTATTACTATTGTCTTATTATAGTAAAAAACATACTGTTATGTCTATAGGCGATATGCAACAACATTTGCCAAAATGAACAGAAAACAAGAAGCCACCAGGGCTCCCGCAAAATGACCATTGCCGGCGGCAATCATCTTGCAAAGGAGAGCCCTGATGGCTCAGAAGCAGCAGCTATATCACAATGGCTGAGGTGCATCGCAGGACCACAGCCATATTCTGTTTTGCCAACCCATGGGATATTCCCAGTTACCGGAAGGAGCGGCCCTCCTGATCCAGTACATCCAGACGGCGGGCCTTACAGAAGTCCGGGGCCAGATGGGGCCGATGAATGCGAAGAGCTTCCCCAAGAAGCATGGGATTCAGGGAAGGATTCTGGGCGCAGACCCGGACATTCAGAACCAAAGTCTGGTCATCGGTCTGCTCTGCGGTGCATTTCAGCAGCATGGGTGTAATATCCAGATCGGTCATCTTACCGGATTTGGACTTCTTGGGAACCAGAATCGGCTCGCCGCCGGTGAAAAAGGCGGTGATCTCTTCTGCCGCTCCCTGGGGAACTCCCTGATCGTATTCCAGGGTCAGAGCTGCATCCAGATGGGTCAGCTCCTTCAGCTTCCGTCCGTCTTCCCAGATATCCGTGACTCGGACACCGGCAGGAAGTGCTTCATTCATTTTCCGGAGAATCTCCTCCAGCTCCATGGTAAAGCCGTCTGCCAGCTCAAATTCCAGAATTTCGCAGACACTCTCCGTGCCCACGGAAAGCGGCAGCGCAATGGACACATGGGCTCTGGGAGAAAAGCCCTGACTGTGCCAGATGTGGATTCCGGCCCGGCGGAAGGCCCGCTGAAATACCCGCATGAGGTCCAGGTGAGAAATCCAGACCGCATTTCCGGTCTTTTCAAAGAGAAGTCTAGGCATCGCACTGCACCTCCTTTAAGAGCTTGTCCGCACCGCAGCCGCTGCATCCCTGGCGGCAGTCCTGCGTGACCTTGCCTTCCAGCGCACGGTGACGCTCCCGAAGGAGGAAGGAACGGTTGACACCCACGGAAATGGTGTCCCAGGGCAGGACCTCATCTTCTTCATATCCACGGGTGGTATAGAAGTTGGGGTCAATGCCGCAGGCCTCAAAGGCCTGAAGCCAGGTGTCATACTGGAAATACTCATCCCAGCCGTCCAGATGGGCTCCATGATCTACGGCCCACTCGATGACCTTGCCCAGACGGCGGTCGCCTCTGGCCAGAACCGCCTCCAATCTGGAAAGATCCGGGGCGTGCCAGTTATATTCCACGGATTTATTCCGCATAGCGTCCTTCAAAAGACGAGTCCGGCGGAGGTACTCCTCCGGTGTGATCTGCTTCTCCCACTGGAAGGGAGTATGGGGCTTGGGGACAAAGAATGCCGTGGCCACATGGACCCGCAGGCCGCGCTTTTTATTGGTGGCATGGGCATGCCAGGTCTTTACCACCTTATACACCAGCTCTGCAATGCCCAGAACATCTTCATCGGTTTCTGTGGGCAGACCCAGCATAAAATACAGCTTGACATTGCTCCAGCCGCCGGAAAATGCCCGGGCGCAGGTGTCCAGAATCTCCTCTTCTGTCAGATTCTTATTGATGACATCTCTCAGCCGCTGGGTACCGGCCTCAGGGGCAAAGGTAAGGCCGCTCTTTTTGATGGTTTGCAGCTTGTGCATCAGCTCCTGAGAGAAGTTATCCGCCCGAAGAGACGGGACAGACAGGTTCACCTTCTCCCCCAGACAATAGGGAATCAGCTCATCTGTCAGCTCCTTGAGTCCCTTATAATCAGAGGTGGACAGGCTGGCCAGGGTCAGCTCGTGGTTGCCGGAGTCCTGAAGGCTTTCAACGGACTGGCGATAGAGAACCTCCGGGCTTTTCTTTCGCACAGGACGGCAGGAAAATCCGGCCTGACAGAAGCGGCAGCCACGGATACAGCCACGGAACAGTTCCAGATTGGTTCTGTCATGGACAATTTCCGTGGTGGGAACAATGGTTTTCACCGGGAAATAGGCATTGTCCAGATCCTCCACGATCCGTTTGGTCACAACAGCGGGAACCCCTTCTTTGGGGGTAATGGCCTCCAAGGTGCCGTCACTGCGGTAGCTGTGGGTATAAAAGCCGGGAACATAGACCCCCGGAATCTTTGCCACGGCTTCCAGGAAGGCTTCCTTGCTCCAGCCTTCCTTCTTTGCCTTCTGATAGAGGCTCACAATCTCAACGGTGCTTTCCTCTCCCTCGCCCAGAGAGAAGAAGTCCACAAAATCCACCAGAGGCTCCGGGTTAAAGGCACACACGCCCCCTGCAAAAACCAGATTCTCCAAGCCCTGCCGCTCGTGGCAGTGAATGGGAATCTGAGCCAGACGCAGCATATTGACCACATTGGAATAGCTCATTTCATAGCCGATGGTAAAGGCGATCATATCAAAATTCTTAATGGGCTCCTGACTCTCCAAGGCCCACAGAGGCAGGTCATGGGCTTTCATGGCCTCCTCCATATCCCCCCAGGGGGCAAATACCCGCTCGCACCATACGCCGGGCATTTCATTCATTACTCCATACAAAATCCGCATACCCAGATTGGACATTCCCAGTTCATAGGTATCGGGAAAACAAAAGGCCACCCGTGTGTCCACTTCGCTCAGGGGCTTTACCACCTGATTGTATTCGCCGCCGGTATACCGGGCAGGCTTCTGGACCGTGGGCAGAATCCTCTGCAGCAACTCAGTCATAGATAATTCCTCTCTTTCGATTAACCCTTCTATTGTATCTGTTTACAGGACATTTTGCAACTGGTTTTTACAAATGCTTCGGGAAATCTTCCTTCCTCCGCCAGGAAGTATCTCCAATCTGGCCTGATTACTCAGAAGCTATTTGGCTCTATTCTTATGACCAGCCCGGTATATAATGGAGCTATAAAACATAGGAGGGATCCACATGAAATCCGCATCAAACCAGCATACAAAGGCAATGATTCTGGCAGTCCTCGGCATTCTCATTCTGGCCCTTGGCCTCTTCGGCTCCTTTTCAACCGCAGCAGCCGCACAGGCCGAAACCGCAACCGACTCCCAAAAAATGTCCTACTCTTTAAGTCTCATCGGCTCCGTTGCAGGCGTGATCCTGATTGTGACCGGTCTGGTGCAGATGAAATCCGGCAGCCTGGAAAAGAAAAAAACCAATGTCCATACCCTGGCCCTGGCTTCCCTGTTTGCTGCCCTGTGCTACATCGGATTTACCTTCTTCAAAATCGACATCCCCGTGGGTGCTGAAAAAACCGCTTTCCATCTGGGTAATGTGTTCTGCGTCCTGGCTGCCCTGCTCATCGGCGGCTTCTGGGGCGGCATGGCCGGTGCTGTGGGCATGACCATTGCCGACCTTACCACCGCCTATGTCACCAGTGCCCCCAAGACCTTCGTGCTGAAGCTGTGCATTGGCCTCATCGTGGGATTTGTGGCTACGCACTGCTTCCATCTGGACAAGGAATCCAACTACAAGCGTCTCACCATTGGCACTGTGGTTTCCTGCATCGCCGGTATGGCCTTCAATGTGGTTGCTGATCCTGTTGTGGGTTACTTCTATAAAACCTATATCCTCGGCGTTCCCCAGGAAGCTGCCAAAATCTGGGCAAAGATGGGCGCTGTCACTACCTTTGTCAACGCTGTAGTGGCTGTCATTACTGCCTCCCTGTTCTATCTGGCCCTTCGCCCTGCCCTGAAGCGGGCCGGTCTCCTGCAAAAAATCCAGTAATTCTTCTTTCTGAATGAATATGCAAGCTGTTTTGCCCTTTACTTTGGCAGGACAGCTTGCTTTTTTATACTCCAAAGAAGGTCGCCGCACCTTTGAAAAAGGCCGGAAAAATATTGGGGACAGCCATCCCGCTGAGCAGGGCTTTGTTTCCGAAGCCGTGTTCCTGGAGCGTTTGCCCGAAATCGCAAAGAATGCCATTGCCGATGCCTGTACCGGCTCCAATCCCCGCCAACCCAGCCAGGAGGAGATGGAGAAGCTGCTCAAGTGCTGCTACTACGACACTTAGGATGACAAAACAGGCTGCCCTGCCTCTCTGTGCAGGACAGCCTGTTAATTTATTTCACAATCATTTGCTTCATTTTTTCCGTCAAGGCAGGAAGGAATCTGCTGTCTCTGGGGTACTGGGTGAAGGTCAGCTCCATTCCGGCCTCCCGGTCGATCAGCTCCACCACCCGCTCCCGGCCTATCACCCCTTCCAGCAGCCGACACAGGCGAATGTCCTGAAGGGCCTCATAAAAGACCTTAGCACGGATGGAGGGTCTGGGGCCCTCCTTTCCCGGATAGACCGAAAACGGGTCTCCCGAAGGAAAGGCGCCGTCTGAGGAGGTGACGAGAGTGGGGTCGATGGGGTAGCGGGAAAGCTGGCTGTAATAATAGTTATAGCCCCAGTGCAAAAAGCCCTGAATGTTGAATTTATAGAGCTGCAAGCCCAGAATCCGATTGCGGTACGAGGGCATACTCAAAAAGCGATTGCCCACCTTCTCCCCCTGGGCACAGCAGTAGTAGGCCCACAGATTCTTTGCGCCGTGGCGAAGAAATGGCTCAATGGCATCTGTGGCGCAGACCGGTGTCTCTACCAGACCGCTGGCATAGAAGTCGTAATGGGACAGGGCATCCATAATCCGGCATTTTCCCAAAAGCGGCTGCACCAGTGCCTTGGCTCTGGCATAGGCCGCCTGCTGGGCCTCTCCCGGCTCGTCGGAAATATGGAAGAAGGTTCGCTCCTCCATACCCTCCTGCCGCAGCACCTCCACCAGCTGAGGCAGAAACGCCTCCAAAAACCGGAGATATTCCGGGTCCTCCGCCTTGATTTCCCAGCCGAAGATCCGGCCCTTGTCATCATAGATATTGGGGCTGTATTCTGCGCCCCACTGTGAAAACAGATGACTGATTTCCAGATGGGTGATTCCGCATTCCCTGCACAGCCCGATCCACCGGCGCAGCAGGGCAAAGTCGAAGGTATAGCGTTCCCCTTCCCTGTGGATTTTCACCAGCTGGGTATTGGGGCGGCAGGTTCCTACTGCCGTATCCAGAGGAGGGGTAATCACCGGGGTCAAAATCGTGTTGATTCCCAAATCCGCTGCCAAGCGCATATATTTTTCGATCCACTGCCAGTGTTCTTCGGAATACACCGGACAATCCTGGGCGATGCAGTCCACATGAAACCACTGGGTAAAGAGCAGAGCATTTTCCGGCAATGTCTGAGGCAGGACCTGCACCTGCAAAGACGACTGGGCCAGAGGTTCCTTCCCATCTGAAAATACCACTTGTGCACTGTAGTCCCCTGCCCTGGCTCCCTCCGGCACCCGAAGCTCCACCCAGAAGCGATTCAGACCCGGACGCAGATACTGCCGGTTTTCCTGCTCCTCTATGGGCACCAGCAGATCCGGCATCAGTCCCGGCTCTGCGGTAAGATAGTCCTCGTCCTGCACCCAGGGACTCTTGGGATAATCCATCACCACATCCCGCTGCACATAAATCTTCGATTCAAAGGGCCAGTGCATCTGCACCTCACAGCAGACCATCTGCTGTGACTGCACGATCAACTCATAGGAAAACCGTTCTCCTCCCAAAAGTGAAACATTTCTGACCTCATTTTTCACATCTTGCAAAGAACGAACCTTTTCCAAAGAAGAAATCTGAAAAACCTTCATTGTCATCCCCTTTTACTCCCTTCCGGTTTTATATCTCTTTTCCGGATTTTATCACATGATACCCGGAATTACAACAGCCCATTGTGCCGGAATCCCATTGGTATCTTTTCCATGCCTTTGGAAATTGCTTGCATCCGGGCCACGACTCTGCTATAGTAGCTTCATCAGAACATTCAGAATCGGAGAATTTTTCTATGGCATGGAATTTAGAAGAAGCACTGGCCTATTATGGCAGTCAGGGAGCTCCAGGGGAGCAGATTGCCCTGGTGGGTCTCTTAAAGGAAATTCAGAAGGAACAGCAGGGAGGCATTCCCCGGTGGGTTCTGCCGCAGATTGCATCGGCTTACGGCGTAAAAGAGAATTATCTCACCGCTGTCATCCGGCGTTACCCCAGCCTTCGGCTGCAAGACAGCCACTGTCTGGAGCTTTGCGGAGGCCCCAATTGCAGCAAGCGAAAAGCCCTGGCTGCCTTTGTGGAAAAGACCTATGGACCCAATCCCGAAGCTTTTACGCTGAAATTTACGGGCTGTATGCGGATGTGCGGAAAAGGCCCCAATCTGAAATGGGACGGTCAGATCTATCATCAGGCGGATGAAGCTCTGATTCGGCGTCTGGTGGATGGGATTTAATCTTATTTAATAAGGAGTCTTGCAGCAGATCGGTTGGTGCCGCAGGACACAGCCATTGGCGTTCTGCATCCTGATGCCCCAAACGAAGGGGGCAGCACCTTCGTCTCAATCAATCTTTCCATATAAAAACAGGCGGTACTCAGCTTCAAAAGCCGGGTACCGTCTGTTTCTTTATTAAATCAGAAGCACTTCTTGTGCCGTTCCTTCTGGCAGTCGTTCTTGCGGCTGCAATGGTAGCAAACCTCACAGTCGGGATTGGGAATATCCCCAAAGAACTTGATCAGATTGTCAACGGTGGTTTCCGCAATGTTATTCAGTGCCTCCTCTGTGAGGAATGCCTGGTGAGAGGTCACAATGACATTGGGCATTGCAATCAGGCGAACCAGCTTGTCGTCCTGCACCACATCGCCGGAGTAGTCCTCATAGAACAGGTCGCCTTCCTCCTCGTACACATCCAGGCAGGCCGCTCTGATTTTACCGATTTTGATACCCTGAATCAGAGCCTCCGTATCCACCAGACCGCCTCTGGAGGTGTTCAGCAGAACCACACCGGGCTTCATGGTTTCGATGGCCTTGTCGTTAATCATGTGGTGGGTCTCATCGGTCAGGGGGCAGTGCATGGAGATAATGTCGGACTTGGTGAACAGCTCGTTCAGCTCCACATAGTCCAGACCTGCATTGGGATTGGGGAACTTATCATATGCCAGAATCTTCATGCCGAAGCCCCGGCAGATATCTGCAAAAATCCGTCCGATCTTACCGGTGCCCACAATACCCACGGTCTTTCCGTGGAGGTCAAAGCCGGACAGGCCCGCAAGGCTGAAGTTGAACTCACGGGTACGGCTATAGGCCTTATGGGTCTTGCGGTTCACAGTGAGCAACAGTGCCATGGCGTGCTCTGCAACGGCATAGGGAGAGTAGGCGGGCACACGGAACACATGAATCTTGCCAAAGCATGCACGGGTATCCACATTGTTAAAGCCTGCACAGCGCAGTGCAATGACCTTGACACCCATTTCATACAGTTTATTGACAACTGCTTCATTTACAATATCGTTTACAAACACACAGACTCCGTCAAATCCGGAGGCCAGCGAGACGGTATCTTCGTTCAGCTTTGTCTCAAAATACTTGATTTCCAAACCCGTGCCAGCCGAAAAATGGTCAAATCCGGGAATGTCATAAGGCTTTGCGTCAAAAAAAGCAATCTTCATGTAAAACACTTCTTTCCTCTGTTTTCGATAATATTATATCGATAAAAGAGGAATAATTCAATATGCGCTTCCCACAAATATACCAAAAAAATCCGGTTTGCTTTGGTCAGATTGCTGTTTCCTGCCGGGTCTTGCCTTATTCCCTCTTGATGAGCTTCAGGGCAAGCTCCATCATCCGGATGCCGGTGGTGTAATCCTCCCCCAGAAGATCATAAATCTCGTCCTCGGACAGGACCCCACGCCAGAGCGTCTGGGGAATCAGGCCCTTTCGGTCGTCCTCCAAATCCTGACTGCGCTGGTCGCTGTAATAATAGTCAATGAGGGCATGATGATCTTCCTCCCGGGCCTCAAGAAGATCCAAGAGGTCTCCCAGCTGCTCCAGCAGCTTTGCGTGGTCGTTCATGATTGCTTCCATTTTGCTGATATGCTCATACTTGTCCATGTCATGCACCCTTCCCTTCCGAAGATTCCTTTATTATACCATTTTTTATCTCCTTGGGACAGAGAGTTTTTCTGACTTTAAAGCTTCATCCCGGTGCAGGCAGACTATTTAGGTATTATATTAAAATATTTTCAAAAATGCCCTTTCCATTTTGTGAGAATCGTGGTATAATCAATGTAGCAAGCTAAATATATACTTCGGGAGGTATTGTTATGCAGAATATCGTTATCACCATTGCCCGACAGCACGGTTCCGGCGGTCGCCTGATCGGCGAGTGCCTGGCGAAAAAGGTGGGCATCGCCTACTACGACAAAGAACTGATTTCTCTCACCGCTAAGAAAACCGGCTTCGCTACCGATTTCGTCAAAGAGGTAGAGGAAAAGCAGACCTCCAGCTTCCTGTACAGCATCTATGCCGCCGCCACGGTTCCTTCCGTGTATGAGCAGGCCCGCAATGCACAGTTCGCCGTGATCCGGGAGCTGGCACAGGAAGGCCCCTGCGTCATTGTCGGCCGTGCCGCTGACTGCATCCTTCGTAACCATCCTCAGCTCGTCCGTGTCTTTATCCACGCCCCGCTGGAAGAGCGGGTCCGCAGAGCCGTGGAGGACTACAAAGAACCGATGAGCAATCCCGAAAAAGAGCTGAACAAGAAAGATAAGTCCCGTGCCGCTTTCTATAATGCGTTCAGCGAATACCCCTGGGGCGATTTGCGTAATTATGACCTCTGCCTCAGCAGCACCATCGGCATCGAAAAATCTGCCGATATTATCTGGGAGTATGTCAAGGCCCGCTTCGGCGAATAAATTTACATCTGCCCTTTTAGGGAGTCATTCCCCCCAATAGAATCAGCCCCCGGTGTGAAAATCACACCGGGGGCTGTTATGTCCACGCCTTAGAACAAAATACAAATCATGCCCGATGCACCCTCGTTGACGGTGCGGGTAAGGGAGCCACGGAATTTGCCCCGGATATCCTCCGGCAGACGGCGCAGCTTTCCTGTCAGGCTGTCATTTACCATCTCAAAGACAGACTTTCCGAAAATGTTGCTGTCCCAGAGCTGTTCCCGGTCGGACTCGTACTGCTCCCGGAGACTGTTCACCAGATCCTGAGACTGCCGCTCGTCTCCCACCATGGGGCTGATTTCCGCATCCAAATCCACCCGGATCATATGGATGGAAGGTGCACCGGCCTTGAGCTTGACTCCAAAGGCACTTCCCTTGCGAACCATCTCCGGAGCCTCCAGCTTCATCTCCTCCCGGGTGGGCATCACCACGCCATAGCCCGTGGCCTCTGCTGTTTCCAGTGCGGAGGCAATCTTGTCATAGGATTCCTTCACGCCGGAAAGCTCTGTGAGAAGCTCCATCAGCTCCCCTTCTCCCGTGATCTCAAAGCCGGTTCTCTGGCTGAGAATCTCATAGTAAAGGCTCTCCGGGAACCGAAGTTCACAGCTTACAATACCGTTTCCCAGGTCCATTTCCGGAATCAGCACCTCAGAAACAGGCTCCAGCTCTGCCAGTGTTTCCAGAAGCTCTCTGGCCTGACCCATGGAGCCAATTTCCCTGGCCCGGGCCAGCAGGCCCCCGTACACAGCGGATTTAATGGGATGATCCTGCTCCAGCGCATCCATCCACCGTGGCAGATGGACCCGAAGCTCTCCCATGGGGAAGGCATACAGAAGGTCCTGCAAAATTTCCAGCAGCTCCTGGGCCTTCAGGGTCTGGCAGTCTGCCGCCGCCACGGGTACCCCCCAGCTCTCCTCCAGAGACCGCCGCAGGGACTGGGCCGCCGGTGCCTGGGGGGCCGTACTGTTGACCACCACCAGAAATGGCTTTCCGGTGGCCTTCATATCCCCGATGGCCCGGGCCTCTGCCTTCTCGTATTCCTCCCGGGGAATGTCCGTAACTGTGCCGTCTGTGGTAACTACAAGGCCGATAGAGCAGTGCTCCTCCATGACCTTTTTGGTGCCCAGCTCTGCGGCCTGGGTCATGGGAATCTCGTGGTCATACCAGGGGGTGGTCACCATTCTGGGTGCTCCGTTTTCCATGGCTCCCACGGCTCCGTCCACCAGATATCCTACAGAGTCGATCATCCGAACCCGAAGCTTTACATTCCCTTCGGGGCTGATTTCCACCGCCTCCTCCGGGACAAACTTCGGTTCCGAAGTCATAATGGTTTTTCCGGAACCGCTCTGGGGCAGCTCGTCTCTGGCCCGCTCCTTCCGGTAGGGGTCCTCCATGTTGGGAATCACAAGCTCCTCCATGATGCGCTTAATCAGGGTAGACTTGCCCGTTCTGACAGGGCCTACCACGCCTACATAAATGTCGCCGCCGGTTCTGGCTGCGATTTTTTCATACAGTGTTTTTTCCATCGCCATCCTGCCTCCTTCAGTTTCGGCAGGAGGCCGCTCCTGCCCTGGGTTACTACAGGGTATGTCCCCATTGTCCATCCTAGAACCGGGATGGCAGGCAGAATTTTCCGTTGTCCCTTCCATAAAAAAAATGCTGCCTTACCCGGAGGCAAGACAGCATCTGTTGTTTATTATTTTGCTTCAAAGTCCTGAGGACGGTCCTTGCACAGGCCAAAGTGCCAGGCAATGGCATCTGCAATTCTCTCGCAGGCGTTGCCGTCTCCGTAAGGATTCACGGCTCTTGCCATGGTATTGTAGGCTGTGGGGTCCCGGAGCAGCTCCCGTGTCATGGCGATGATCTGATCCTTCTCCACGCCTGCCAGCTTGACAGTACCTGCCTCGATGGCCTCAGGGCGTTCGGTCTCCCGGCGCAGAACCAGCACAGGCTTTGCCATGGCAGGGGCTTCCTCCTGAAGGCCGCCGGAATCCGTCATAATCAGGTAAGACCGGGCCATGAGATTGTGCATCTGGGCCACATCCAGAGGGGCAATCAGATGGACACGCTCCATGCCGCCCAGAATCCGCTTGGCACACTCCTGCACCACAGGGCTGAGGTGCACGGGATAGACCACCTCAACATCGGGATTTTCCTTCACGATTTCAGCCACAGCGGACATAATATCCTCCATAGGCTGACCGTAGTTTTCCCGGCGGTGGCAGGTCAGGGTAATCACCTTCCGGCCCTCATAGTCCAGATGGTTGAGGACATCCTCTTCAAAGTGGAATCTGGGCTGGACCGTGGTCTTCATGGCATCAATGACCGTGTTGCCGGTGATAAAGATTTCTCCTCTGATGGCCTCTTTCCGCAGATTCTCTGCGTTGGCCTTGGTGGGAGAGAAGTGCAGCTCTGCAATATCGCCCACCAGAGTCCGGTTCATTTCCTCGGGATAGGGAGAGTATTTGTCATAAGTACGAAGGCCGGCCTCCACATGACCCACGGGAATCTTGTGGTAGAAGGCCGCAAGGGCACCTGCAAAGGTGGTGGAAGTATCGCCATGGACCAGAATCAGATCCGGCTTGGCCTCGTCCAGAACCTGCTCCATACCCAGAAGGGTCTTGGTGGTAATGGTGGAAAGGGTCTGACGCTGCTCCATGATGTTCAGGTCGTACTGTGCCTCCAGCTTGAAAATATCCATAACGGAATCCAGCATCTGGCGGTGCTGACCGGTGAGACAGCACAGGCTTTCAAATTCAGGCCGCCGGGCCAGAGCCTGGACCAGGGGGGCCATTTTAATTGCTTCGGGCCGTGTACCAAACACGGACATTATCCGGATTTTTCTATCCATTTATTCTTGCACCTCGTCATTTTCTTCTTCCGATTCTTCCGGCTCAGTGTGATTCTTTCTGAAAATCACGCCCAGGCCAATGGCACCCACCACAAAGATGCTGCCAATCAGAATCAATGCCTTGCCCTCTCCGGAGGAGGTCAGAACCACGGCGGAAAGGCCCAGCATTGCGGTAAGCATATAGGTAATTGCTACGGCCTGCTTCTGGGAGAAGCCCATATCAATCAGTCTGTGGTGAATGTGTCCCCGGTCCGCCTGCATGGGGCTCTGGTGCCGGGCCAGACGACGAATCACCGCAAAGCAGATATCAAAGATGGGAACGCTCAGAATCAGGAAGGGCACCGCAAAGGAGATGACCGCATAGAGCTTGAACATTCCCTGAATGGAAAGACAGGCCAAAATAAATCCCAGGAAGGTGGAGCCGGTATCGCCCATAAAGATCTTCGCAGGGTTGAAGTTATAGGGCAAAAAGCCCAGGCAGGCACCCAGAAGGGCGGCCAGAACCACAGCAATGCCGCTCTCTCCCACCAAAAGCGCAATCACCAGCAGAGTTGCAGCAGAAATGGCGGAGACACCTACCGCCAGGCCGTCCAGTCCGTCAATAAAATTGACCGCATTGGTAATGGCGAGAATCCAGATGATGGTAATGGGAATGGACCAGTTACCCAGATCCAGATACTGTGCATCCGCACAGGGCAGCGGGTTGGACAGGTATTGGATGGTGCAGCCGTGGTAAACCACCACCACTGCTGCCAGAATCTGGATGACAAATTTAAAAGAAGCCTTTAATGTAAGGCAGTCATCCATAACACCTAACACAACAATAATCACGGCACCCAGAAGAATGCCGCGAATCTGCTGATCCAGGTCTGCAAACAGCAGCACCGTCAGCAAAAAGGCCAGCGCAATGGCAAGGCCGCCCAGCCGGGGAATGGGCTGCTTGTGCATTCGCCGCCCGTCCTTGGGGACATCAATGGCACCGATTTTGTATGCCATTTTTTTAACAAAGGGTGTGGTTCCAAAGGAAATCACTGCTGCCACCAGAAGGGCCAGCAGCATCACGACCCCAAAAGGAAGTGAATTCATACCGATACCTCAAATCAAGAGGAGCAGTCCATTCCTGCTCCTTCTTCTATCTTATTTTCTGTGCCGGAAGGAGGATTCTCCTTCCGGCACAAAATTGCACACATATTCTATCACATTTGAGCGCAAGAGGCAAGTATTTATCTGCAATCCAGTAGATTTTTAACTGTTCCGGGTATAAATTGCAGAAATTCAATCATTTTGAGGCATCAAAAGAATCTATTAAAGTACAGTATTCCGCAAAACCCGTACATTCTTTCCTTCTCAGCCGGCAGCCGAAAAGGCCCCAAAAACCCGGAAATCAAAGTTTCCTGTTTTTGTACGCTCTGCACACTGCCTCAGGAAAGCGTTATTTTCAGGCCTGCAGCAGCTTTTCCAGAGTGGCCTGACGGACGCACAGGCAGAAGATCTCCATAGCCTGCTCCAGCTCCTCCACAGGGGGAAGGCTGGGGGCAATGCGGATGTTGCTGTCCTTGGGGTCCTTGCCATAGGGATAGGTTGCACCGGCGGCAGTCATGACCACACCGGCCTCCTTGGCCAGCTCCAGAGTCCGCTTTGCGGTGCCCTCAGGAGCGAAGTAGGAAACGAAATAGCCGCCCTTGGGCTTCTGCCAGGTACCCAGACCTCTGGGAGCCAGCTCCCGGTCCAGCAGCTCCAGAACCTTCTTGAACTTGGGGCCCAGAACGGTGGCATGACGCTGCATGACCTCCAGGGTGTGGGCACGGTCCTTGAGGTACAGCACATGACGAAGCTGATTTACCTTGTCATAGGAAATGAGCTGCACGCCCAGGAGCTTCTGCATGTACTGGATATTGGCCACGGAAGAAGCCATAACGGAAATACCTGCACCGGGCAGGGTGATCTTGGAAGTGGAGGCATACTCAAAGAACCGGTCGGGATTGCCGCACTCTCTTGCAATGGTGAGGATATCCTTAAAGTCCTGGAAGGGGCCGTCAAACTCGTGGACGCAGTAAGCGTTGTCCCACATTACGGTAAAGTCGGGGGCGGCGGCCTTCATGGATGCCATACGGGTAATGGTCTCATCAGAATAGATGATGCCGTCGGGATTGGAATACTTGGGCACACACCAGATGCCCTTGACTGCGGGGTCCTTCACCAGCTCTTCCACCATGTCCATATCGGGGCCGGTGGGAGTCATGGGAATTGCAATCAGCTCTGCGCCGAAGGATTCCGTAATCTTGAAGTGGCGGTCATAACCCGGGCAGGGGCACAGGAACTTCACCTTCTCCAGCTTGCACCAGGGCTCCGGGCTGTGGAGCAGGCCGTGGGTGTAGGCCTTGGAAATGGTATCATACATGAGGGTCAGGCTTGCGCTGCCGCCTACGAAGGTCTCCTCAGGCTGACAGCCCAGCATATCTGCCCAATACTTCCGGGCAGAGGGCAGGCCGGAGAGCTCACCGTAGTTTCTTGCATCCATGCCATCGACCATGCACTGCTGAGGGTCGTGAAGAATGGTCAAAATATCGCTGACCAGATCCAACTGGGCAGCACCAGGCTTACCTCTGGCCATGTTCAGCTTCAGCCCGCGGGCTTTCCAGTCCTCCAGCAGATCCTTCACCTGCTTTAGCTCAGTCTGTCTTGCTTCTGCGCACATATTGCTGTAACGTTCCATAGTACAGTCCTTTCTCCCTGATTTCGGCAGGGTACCAGTCATCAGTACCATTATACGGGATGTTTCCCAGAATTGCAATTCATGTTTTTGAAATGATTACCAAATCCACAGCGTAATTATTATACGCTTTTACCAAAAGTCCATTTTACCATCTTTTTAATTTCATCTAATATTCCACCTTGCAATTTACGGTGGCGTAGAATAGACTTTTATATATTAAAACTATTTAGTACGCAGATCGACACCGCAGGATAGGGGGACGCTGTTTCCCGGCGTCCTGGGTGTCGTTTCCTTTTTTTAAGATTTTTTGCCCCGAAAGGTAAGGTGTCCTCAAGGATGAATCAGGAAATCACCAATCTCCCTGCCATGTTCGGCAAGGATGTATTCAATGAAGCAACCATGAAAATGCGCCTGGAGCCTACTGTCTTCTGTGCATGGAAAAACTGCATCGCAGAAGGAAAGCCTCTGGAGCTGTGGGTGGCCAACGCCATCGCAGAGGCCATGAAGCAATGGGCCATGGAAAAAGGTGCCACACACTATACCCACTGGTTCCAGCCTATGACCGGTGTTACCGCAGAAAAGCATGACAGCTTCATTGTTCCTGCCGGTGACGGCCGTGTGATTATGGAGTTTTCCGGCAAAGAGCTGGTCCGGGGCGAGCCCGATGCCTCCTCCTTCCCCTCCGGCGGCCTGCGGGCCACCTTTGAGGCCCGGGGCTATACGGCCTGGGACCCCACTGCCTATGCCTTTGTGAAGGATGGGAGCCTCTATATTCCCACCCTGTTCTTCTCCTATACCGGTGCCGCTCTGGATAAAAAGACCCCTCTGCTTCGCTCCATCGATGAGGTCAGCCGGGAGGCTCTGCGTATTTTGCGGCTCTTCGGAGATACCCAGACCAAGCGGGTCATTGCATCTGTTGGCCCGGAGCAGGAGTATTTCCTGATTTCTGCGGAAGACTACGCCAAACGCCCCGACCTTCGCATGACGGGCCGCACCCTTTTTGGTGCTCCCCCACCCAAGGGTCAGGAGCTGGATGACCACTATTTCGGCACCATCCGCCCCCGGGTTGCCGCCTATATGAAGGACCTGGATGAGGCTCTGTGGCGGCTGGGCATCCTGTCCAAGACCAAGCACAACGAAGCCGCTCCCTGTCAGCATGAGCTGGCCCCCATCTACACCGATGCAAATACCGCCTGCGACAACAACCAGCTGATTATGGAGGTTATGAAGAAAACCGCCGAAAAGCACGGTCTTGTGTGTCTGCTCCACGAAAAGCCCTTTGCAGGTGTCAACGGCTCCGGCAAGCACGATAACTGGTCCCTCAGCACAGACTCCGGCAAGAACCTCTTTAAGCCTGGCCGTACCCCCAGTCAGAACGCCCAGTTTCTGGTGTTCCTGTCCGCTTTCATCAAGGGCGTGGACGAATATCAGGACTGGCTCCGGTGCACCATCGCCTCTGCGGGCAATGACCACCGTCTGGGCGGTGACGAAGCACCTCCCGCCATTCTGTCCATCTTCCTGGGCGATGAGCTGGAGGCTGTGGTGGAGTCCATCATTCAGGGAACCAACTATAAGGATCTGGAAAAATCCGTTATGCGGATTGGTGTGGATGTTCTGCCCTCCATTTCCAAGGACACCACGGACCGGAACCGCACCTCTCCCCTGGCCTTTACAGGCAACAAGTTTGAATTCCGTATGCTGGGCTCTTCTCAGTCTGTGTCCGGCCCCAATATCGCACTGAACACCATTATGGCCGAGGAGCTTAAATGGTTTGCCGATCAGCTGGAAGGCTCTCAGAACTTTGAAGAGGATCTGCAGAAGCTGATCTGTCAGGCCCTGACGGAGCACAGACGGATTATCTTCAACGGCAATAACTATAATGACAGCTGGGTGGAAGAAGCAAAGCGCAGAGGCCTTTCCAATCTGCGGACCACTGCCCAGTGTCTGCCCGCCTACATCTCCAAAAAGAATCTGGATCTGGTCACCCGCCGGGGAATTTTCACCCGGACAGAATTTATGGCCCGGTATGAAATCCATCTGGAAAATTACTGCAAAATTCTGCACATTGAGGCTCTGACCATGATCGACATGGCAAAAAATCAGATTTTCCCCGCTGCCTCCTCCTACACCACCACCCTTTGCAATGCCATTTCCGCAAAGGAACATCTGGGCCTTTCCTGCCGTGCCGAACACACCATGGCCCGGCAGCTCAGCGAAACCTCAGACCGGCTCTTTGACCACTGTCAGGAGCTGGAGAAGCTTATGGCCTCTCTTCCCCAGAGCGCACAGGAGCAGTCTGTATACTATTGTGATGTAATCATCCCCGCCATGGAGGCCCTGCGGGCGGATGCAGACCGGCTGGAAAGCATGACAGATAAATCTTACTGGCCTTATCCCACTTACTCTGACTTGCTTTTCTACCTGTAATCGTTTATAATGTTCTAAGAGTAATGCTTCCGGGGGGATCGCCCCGGAAGTTCTATTAGGAAATTTACCAAAGAGATGATCGGAGGATTTTGGATGAAGTATATTTTTGTAACCGGCGGCGTTGTGTCCGGCCTGGGCAAGGGCATCTGTGCCGCCTCTCTGGGCCGCCTTCTCAAGCAGCGTGGCCTCAGAGTGCGGAACCAGAAATTTGACCCATACCTGAATGTGGACCCCGGCACCATGAGCCCCTACCAGCACGGTGAGGTCTTTGTCACCGATGACGGCGCTGAGACCGACCTGGACCTGGGCCACTATGAGCGCTTTGTGGACGAGAGCCTGCGGGCTACCTCCTCTGTCTCCGCCGGCAAGATCTACTGGTCTGTGCTGAACCGGGAGCGTGAGGGCGGCTATCTGGGCCGTACCGTCCAGATCATTCCCCACATCACCGACGAAATCAAGCGCCGCATCTACTCCATGGCCGATGCCGACGTGGATGTGGTCATCACCGAAATCGGCGGCACCGTGGGCGACATCGAGAGCCAGCCCTTCCTGGAGGCCATCCGTCAGGTGGCTGCCGAGCAGGGCCGCCGGAATGTGCTGTTTATCCACGTTCCCCTCATCGTGCAGATCCCCGGCAGCGATGAGCTGAAGTCCAAGCCCACCCAGCACTCCGTCAAGGAGCTGCTTTCCATCGGCATCCAGCCCGATATTCTGGTCTGCCGCAGCGATGTCCCCTTCACTGAGGAGATCCGCACCAAGATCAGCCTGTTCTGCAATGTGGACCCCAGCTGTGTCATTCAGAACTCCACCGCCTCTACCCTGTACGAAGTGCCTCTGATGCTGGCCAAGGAGGGTCTGGATCAGGTGGTCTGCGAAAAGCTGCAGCTGGACACCCCCAAGCCCGATCTGGTGGCCTGGAGCAATATGGTCACCCGCATCAAGAGCGCACACCGTCAGGTTCGCATCGCTCTGGTGGGCAAGTATGTCCAGCTTCACGATGCCTACCTCTCCGTTGTGGAATCTCTGTTCCATGCCGGTACTGCCAATGATGCCGTGGTTTCCATCAAGTGGGTGGACTCTGAGGAGCTGACCCCCGACAATGCCGCCCAGCAGCTTTCCGACTGCGACGGTGTTCTGGTTCCCGGCGGCTTCGGCGACCGTGGCGTGGAGGGCATGATTGCCGCCGCCAAGTACGCCCGTACCAACGGCATCCCCTATCTGGGCATCTGCCTGGGTATGCAGATCGCCGTTATTGAGTACGCCCGGAATGTGGCCGGTCTGACCGGTGCCCATTCTGCCGAGTTTGACGAGTACTCCCCCTACCCCGTCGTGGCTCTCATGGAGGAGCAGGTGGGTGTGACCGCCAAGGGCGGCACCATGCGTCTGGGCAAGTACCCCTGCAAGCTGACCGAAGGCAGCAAGTCTCTGGCCCTGTACGGCGAAAGCGAGATTTCTGAGCGTCACCGTCACCGCTATGAGTTCAACAACGAATTCCGTTCCGTTCTCACTGAGAAGGGTCTGGTCCTGGCCGGTCTGTCCCCCGACGGCAACCTGGTCGAAATCGTGGAGAACCCCAACCATCCCTGGTTCGTGGCCTGCCAGTTCCATCCTGAGTTCAAGAGCCGTCCCGACCGCCCCCATCCCCTGTTTGTGGGCTTCGT
>RCNH01000222.1_pt1 | contig 26420 bp, 37 predicted proteins | sample 2041161 | NCBI WGS metagenome assembly RCNH01 (sample SAMN09708215, study PRJNA481090) | Feces metagenome, whole genome shotgun sequencing project. | biome: feces | host: Leptonychotes weddellii | place: Antarctica: Sion Island | collected 2010-03-01 | reverse complement strand
AGTGATATTCCTAAGCACACTACCGTAGCAGTATCAACCGTAGGAATTATGAAAAATGAACGTAGTCAAGTGTTATTTAAAAACGGTCTTGATGAAGCTATTAAGCGCATAGAGCCGTCTTGTGTTCTGATATACGGTTCAGATATTGAATATGACTTTAAAGGTGTAAAGCATAAGAAAATAAAAGGTAGAGCGTTCAGGAGGAAATAGTGGGCGGTAGAGGAAGTATTAGTTTTTCAGTGCAGATGCTGCATGACAGTCGCACAAATAGAAAGATGATTTATTTACCAGTAGCAAGACTTAACGCTGGTAATGCAGGCGGTGCTTCTGAGGAAATGGCGCTTGATAAGTTTAGGGAATTTGCAAAAGATAAAAAGTATGAGTACCATGTTTGGATTGATGACCAAGGGTTTGCTCATGATATGACAACGTCTAAAAACCGAAACAGCGTAGCAGTAACGCGTTCAAGCGATGTATCAACAGCTAAAAACCCAAAGAACTCCTTACATAATCACCCACCTAATAAAGATGGTTATGGTGGTAGCTTTTCTTTCGCAGACATTACAGGCTCAATTGCTGACTATAGAACTACAAAAGGACAGACTAACACTTCATATGCAAATGCTCCTGAGGGTATGTATAAGCTGAGAATAAACGGTCATAACCCACCATCTCAGAAGCAGGTGGCTAAAGCCTATAAGAATGTTGTTAGCCAAACATCAAAGGCTAAATATTATAGTCCTAAAAGAATGTGGGAGGAATATAATAATAATTTATCTAAAGAGATGAAGAAGTTAAATATTGATGTTTCTTTTGAAAGAGATAAATCATTCAAGCCTAAGCGTAAGGATAAGTAATGAACATTGAATACGATTATTCTGTTTACGATACAGAAAATGAATACGGTGAGATACCGATGCCTGATGATTTAATGGTTGTAGATGAACTTTATGTACTGCCTAATGGTAAGTATTTACCAGCAGGCGTTTACACACTTGCTGATGGTTCACGACTATTATATGAGCCAAGTATAGAACAACTTTTTGACAAATAGCCTGTGTTTACAGGCTATTTTTATAGGTAAATATCATGTTAAAAAAACCTGAAAAAATAGCCAGTGATGAATTTTTATCTCATAAGTGGGACGAAGTAACAGCTGGTAGAAATTTTAAAGAGGCTGACGTGCCTTTTTTACAAATACTATGTATGTGGTATCAAATTGCAGATAAAGCAATGGACGATATGAGCACAGATGACGGTATTATGGTTGCTTATTCTAATCAGGTAGACGACATTAAGGAGTTGCCTCAGATTAGCACGCTCAAAAAAGCTACAGATGCTATTAGACAACTTAATAAACAGTTGCAAATTAGTGATGAGCCTGCGCAGGTCGTTCAGATGAATAGACTTACGGAGTTACAGAGCAAATACAAGAATGGTTTAAAGGTTGTAGGCGGTAACGAATAATGCGTAAAGGCAATCAATATCCACGTATAAGAATTGTACCTGAATACACTTCTACATATGGTGATGATTGCGTCAGTTTGCTTACTGCATATGGAAATGAGCCTTATGAATGGCAAAAGAACTTCATTAAGGATATGCTTGCACATGATGAAAACGGAAAGCCTTTAGCTTCTATTGTTGGGCTAGATGTACCGCGTCAGAATGGTAAAAACTTTATATTGGAGGGCGTTGAGCTTTTCGCTATTGCTGTTTTAGGCTGGCGTGTATTGCACACTGCGCATGAAGTTAAAACAGCACGTGAAAGTTTTTTGCGCCTAGCATCATATTTTGAAAAGCCTGATATGTATCCTGAACTAGCTGAGATGGTAAAAGCTGTTCGCCGTACCAACGGTCAAGAGGGAATTTACTTGCAAAAGATTAACCCTGATACAGGAAAGCTTGAGGATTGGGGTTCAATTCAATTCTCTAGTCGTACAAAAGGCGCAAGCCGTGGTTTTGCAGATATTCAGGTTGTAGTATTCGATGAGGGTCAGGAACTTACAGATGAACAGTTAGGTGCAATTATGCCAACGCTGGCAGCGTCATCTACTGGTACGCGCATGATGATTTATACAGGAACTCCAACGCCTCCTACTTCCAACGGTAATGTTATGAGTCGTATTAGGGAGACTGTGATAAATGGTGATGAGCGTAATGCTATGTGGCACTCATTTTCTATTGAAGACATAAGTGAAGTGACGCCTTCATGGGAGGACGTACAAGAACTTGTATATGCTACTAATCCATCAATGGGCTACACACTAAATATGGAGTTTGCTAGAAGTGAGTTTATCAGTGCTCCTCCATTACAATTTGCGCAAGAGCGCCTTAACTGGTGGATAAAAACCGAGGCTCAGACACTTATTAAAGCTGAGGACTTAAAAGAATGTGAAACTTTAAATCCGCCTTTAGCAGAGGACTGTGTAACTGCGTATGGTATTAAGTTTTCGCCTGACGGCTCAGAAATTGCAATCGGAGTTTGTGCACAAAACGATGAAAGAAAACCTCATATAGAACTTATTAATGTTGTACAAAACAACGCTCAATCACTTGTGCAAATAGGCAAGATGCTTGAAGAGGCAAAGGCTAACATATCATCTGTAATTATTGACGGCAATGGCTCTCAACCTCTTTTTATTGAGTTGACTCAAGGAAATTACAGGATTAGTAAGCGTATGTTAGCGCAAGCTAGAGTTAAGGATATGGTCAGTGCTTCTCAAATGCTGAAATTGGCTATTGATGACCACGATATTACATATTGGGCAGATGAGGGACAAAACCGCCTTAAATACTCTCTACTGAACGCTACAAGGCGTCCTATTGGTAAAGATGGTTGGAGTTTTGACGGTGATGATGCTATACATGCTGAGGCTTGTGCTTTAGCTTTATTGGCTATAAGAACGACTAAAAGAAACCCTAACAGGAAACTAAGGATAGGTTAAATGGCAAACTTTGGAAACATTGCAAATGCACGTGGTTTACGTGATGAGGACAGAGAAAAACTTGAGCAATGTATCAGTGTTCTTCGTTCACATGAGAATAATAACGCAAAACGACTTAGATATTACAACGAAAAAGTAACTGCACGTGATGTAAATATTGGAATAGCTGTACCTGATAATATGGCGGCTGGTTCTAAAATCACTTGTTCATGGGCAAAAAAAGCTATTTCTTCTCTTGCTAATCGTTCAATCTTTGATGGCTTTGTACATGCAGATGGCAATGGTGAGGATATTACAGAATTAGATTTATTAGTTGCACAAAATGACCTTGTTAATCGTTATCGTAAATCCTTACGTTCAGAGTTAATCCATGGAGTTAACTTTGTGACTGTAAGTCGTGGAAACGCTGCTTTAGGTGAACCTAAATCTATCATAAACTTTCATTCTGCAAATGAAGCATCTGCTGTTTGGGAAGGAAGAAAGAATAGAATATCTCACGGACTAGCTATTATTAAGAGTGACTATAAGACATCACGACCTTCAATAGTTAATTTATATACGGATACTCATACAATTATTTTAAAGCTATCAGATGATGGTACAGAATGGTTTAGTGAGTACATGCCACATTCTGCTGGACGTCCACTTATTGAAGCATTATCTTACAACCCTGATGAGCTACACCCTTTTGGACAATCACGCATTGCAGAACCTGTAATGAACATCATTGACAGCTACTTGCGTACACGCTTACGTATGGAAATCGGTGCAGAACTATTTACAAGTCCACAAAAGGTACTAAGTGGTGCAGATGAGGACGCATTTGAATTAGATAAGTTTGAAACATATATCACTAAACTTCTTGTAATTGGTAAAGATGAAGACGGTGATGTACCTTCCTTAAGCATGCTGCAAGCGCAATCTATGAGTCCTCATATAGATGTGCTCCGTTCGCTAGCATCTGAATTTGCAGGCGCTACAAACACTCCTGTTTCAGAACTTGGAATTATTCACGATAACCCATCATCAGCACAAGCAATTTATGCTGCATGTGAACCGCTTATCATCGACGCACAAAACTTAAATGCAGATAACGGTAGTGCTCTTGTAAATATCGCTATATTGATGCTTGCTATCTCACGTAATGTTCCAGCAAGCGAATTGAACTCACTAAGGTTGACCTTACAAGCAAGATTTAAAAATCCTGCAATGCCATCTTTAGTATCAACCGCTGACAGTGTAGTAAAAATCTGTGCTAATAACCCTGCATTTGCTAATACTTCTTTATATTGGGAAATGGTAGGTTTTGATAAAGCTGATATCTCACGTGTTCAGAGTGAGATTTTACGTAATCAAACACGCGCTTTGATGGAGGAATTACTATACGATGGCGCAGAAGAAACTATCACAACAAACGCTTAATCAGTATGAGAAGGTAATCGCAAAACTGAGTGAGCGTACTCAGAGTAAGCTAAAATCTGCCTTGTTGAAAGTAGACTTTACTAACAAGAAGTTAGCAGTAAAGCAGATTGAAAATATAGTTATATCTTTGACAGGTGCTAGCACAGAAGTTGCAAGCCTAATTGGTGCTGATTTTTATAATCAAGTAAGTAATGAGGTAACAGAAGTATCATATGATGCGAAAGCATACAACTCATATGAGCCTAAAAGCGACTTTGTTGCAATTAATGCTCTTATGCATAATGTCGAAGATGAACAAACCTCTGAGGCGTTCATAAACGAAATGCTTGAACGCATGGACATGCAAATACGTAAATCTGCTAATGGCTCAGTTATTGAAAATGGTTATCGTGATAAACGCAGACCACGATTTGCACGTGTACCAACTTATGATGGTGGAAATAGACCTTGTTTATTTTGCTTAATGCTTGCAAGTCGTGGAGCAGTGTATTATTCAAAAGCTAGTGCTGGTGAAGGATTAAACGGCACTAACCGCTATCATCACAACTGCAAATGCAAGGTAGTACCCTTTTATAATGGTACAGAAATTGAGAATTATGACCCTGATAAACTGTATGAACAGTGGACTGAGGGCTATGAGGCATTAGCAAAAAAGCGCGCTAAGAAAAACGGTACAACCGTTGAAGAAGAAATTAGAAAGTATAAGCGCAAGACACAAGAGGCTTCTGAAAAGGCATATCAGAGGCGAAAATATCCTAATTCTAATTAGGAAAACAGGTAACAAAAGGCATTTGCCTTTGTTATATAGAGTCCGCACGGACAAACAGAAGAGTTGCACAACTCAAAAGAAAGGATAGAAAGATGGAAAATCAGAACATCAATGAACCTGCACAGGTTAACGATGGAAAAGCAGAAGTTACAGCTGAGGAAACTGAAAAGGTTACAACCAAAGATGTAGATGTTAGTTCTTTGCAAGAAGAGATTAAAAACCTTAAGGCTCAGGCTCGCAAGTGGGAGGAAAGAGCGAAAGAAAATAAAGATGCTAAACCTCAACTAGAGAAGCTTATGGAGGATATGAAAAATATCCAGTCTGAGAATGAAGAAGTAAAACAACAGTTGACTCAATATCAAAAAGAAATTGAGCATACAGAACTGCTCAATCGTGTTTCTGATGCAACAGGATTGCCAGCCAATGTGCTTGGAGCAATGAAAGCAGATACAGAAGAACAATTGATAGAGGTTGCAACAATGCTTAAACAGTCTGTACCACTCTATCCGCAAGACGTGAATGATGGCTCACATTCAGTAAACGTAAAAATGACACGCGGTGAAATTGCAAAAATTAAAAACCATCATGAACGTGAAAAGGCAATTTTAGAAAATATTATCAAGGAGTAAAAATGGCACAAAACGTTATTACATCAAATCAGATAGCACAAGTACGTGACATTGACTTTGTAGACCAGTTCTCACAAGGAGTATCACAGCTACTTACCGTACTTGGCATTTACGATGTACAGCCTTTGCAGGCAGGCTATCGTATCAAGCAGTACAATATTGTAGGAAGACTTGAAACTGGTAATGTATTTGAGGGCGAGGACATTCCTCTATCTGCATACCAAACAGCAGAAGAAGCTACCTACGAAGTAAAGATTAAACAGTACCGCAAGCAGACCTCTAAGCAGGCTATCCTAAACTCAGGTTTTGCTAATGCTGTAGGGCGCACTGACGATAAGATGGTACGTGATATTCAGGGTTCTATCCGTGAGGAGTTTTTCAAGTTCTTTACTGATAGCAACACAGACACAACTGTAGAAGGCGCAGGGTTGCAAGAGGTTGCTGCGCAGGCTTATGGAGCGCTTGCATATGAAATGAGCAAGCTTGATACTGACGGTGAGCCTGTTTTCTTCGCTAACCCTCTTGACCTTGCAGATTATCTCTCTCAGGCTAGTATTAATGGTGTTGAAACCGCTTTTGGTTTTCAGTATCTTCGCAATTTCTTAGGACTTGGTGTCTGTATCTTTGACGCTAATGTGCCTAAGGGTAAGATTTACGTTACTCCACGCGAGAACATCAACGCATATACAGTTGACCTTGGCGCACTCAAGCAGGGTGGATTTAACTATGAAATGGACGAAACAGGACTCATCGGTGTTCATCATCAGCCTGTTTACACTAACGGAACTTGCGAAACCATCGCTGACACTGGTCTTACCCTATTCCCTGAGGTAAAAAACTTTATCATTGAGGGAACTATCAAAAAGCCAGCAGCTGCTAAGCAGAAGTAATTAATATCGTAAAGGGGACTAGCAATAGTCCCCTTATTTTTTTAGAGAGGTGAAAATGGATTTTTACAATGAGCCTCTAGCAAGTGTTGGTGATATTGTAATTCGCTGGCGTGAGCTTACAGTAGTAGAAGCAACTAGAGCACTTAACCTGTTAGAAGATGCAACAGCAATGATTTATCAAGAGTTCAGAGCAAGCAGAAAAGATATAAAAGCCGTTGACCCTGCACTCTTGCGCATGGTTTGCGTAAATATGGTTTGTCGTGTTTTAGATGGCGGTACTGATACTGGCTTGTATAGTGCTAAAACTCAAACCGCAGGAGTATACTCGCAAACCCTCACATACTCACAAGCTGGAAATAGCTTGTATATTTCACGCAAAGAAAAGAAGTTGCTAGGGCTTTCAGGCTTGCGCATTACATCTATCTCTTTAGGAGGTGGAGATGTTTGCAACAACAACTATTAAAGTTTTGCGTGAAGTAAACGATGGTGAGAGAGATGCTTTCAATGACTATACAACCACATCTTCAATATATGAAGAAGAATATGTCGATGAGGTGCTAGTTGCGCCTGCAAGCACTGAGGATAATCTTAAAAATAATCCTGATGGTGTACTGGTAGATTATGTATTTCATTTTCCATATTGGTATACAAAATCCCTACGCGACTGTTTCATTGAATTTGAAGATGAACAGTATATTGTAATCGGAGACCCCAGAGGATATATGCCTGAGAACACTCCTACATCATGGAATAGACCTGTTAGAGCCTATTTAGCATCAGATTACCAAAAGAAGAACGCAGGTTTTTAAATGGGTAAGGGAGATACAAAGTTTGACTATCACGGATTTAACAATGCTATGAAAGACATAATCATGTTGCCTGACGTAGCTGATTTGTGTGGTAGTTCGGCAAATGATATACAAGCTGGTGCGCGCCGTGCAAGCTTACCTATAGCTAACACAGCTTGCGAATACTATATACAGCCTTACAAATCATCACTTGGAAACACTTGTTATATAGTTGGTACAAAAAACTGGGCTTCAATGAGGCGTAACGCAAAAGACGATACGCTATTGAAAGGGCTTAAATATGCTAGAAAGTAGCCTTATTAATTGGCTATCAAGTGAATTGGAAGGTGTCGCTGAGGTATATCACAACAAGCCTGATAAATTCTATCCTGCAAATGTTAATGCGCAAATGAATAACAAACCAAAATTTGTAACCGTTGAACGCATAGCAGGAGGAGTTAAGGATTACACAGATAGAGCAGATATTTTAATTTATACGTGGTGTGTTTCATCTTATGAAGCTAGCAAGCTAGCTTACAAGATTAGAAACATACTGCTTTTTTCTGAGCGTCCTTCTGATATTTATAACATTCAAATTGATAACCTTTATGAAAATCGTGACCCTGACGGATATTACGGAAGATATGCAATAAGTGCATATGTTATCGCAACACTAGGAGATGAATAATGAACACAAAAGAAAATGTAACTATTGGTAGTCCACGTGTAGCTGGTGCTATTTTTATTGGCGCTAACGCAAAGGTATCTCTTCCTAAGGACGCAGATACAGCACTTGGCTCTGACTTTAAATGTATTGGATATGCATCAGAAGATGGTGTTTCATTTGGTGAGGAAAAGGAAAGCGAAGGTAAAAAAGCATGGGGTGGTGAAACAGTACGTACCACAAACTCAAGCTATACAGAGAAACTTACCTTTACTCCAATTGAAACTAGCGAAGTTGTAGCAAAAATGATTTACGGAGAAGCTAACGTAAACGTAACAACTGATGGTGGTAAGCGCAAGATGGCAATTACTCACAATGGAAAGGAATTGCCTATTTTGCCTATGGTTATTGAAACAATAGCTGGTGACGGTATTTTGAAGCGTTATGTTTGCCCTGCTGCTCAGCTTGTTGAACGTGGAGACATTTCTCTTAATGGTAATGACCTTGACGGACGTGAACTTACATTTAAGCTTTATGCAGATAATCAAGGCAATACCATGTATGAACACACTACATTTCTTAAGGCTGGTAAGTAAGAATGGATAAAACTTTCACTGTAGGCGATTTGAAGCTGGTTGTTAACACTAACGTTGTTAAGGATATGCGATTTGTTCGTATGCTTGCTCATATGGAAGACAAGAAGCGCTCAGAAGAGGCACGCTTGGTCGACTTTATGGCACTATGTGACTTTCTTTTTGGTGAGGAAAATGTTGACATAATCATGGACGAACTTGCAAAAGATAATGATGGAGTTTGTTCAGATGAGATTTTCGGAGCATGGCTCAGTGGAGTTCTAGAGGAAATATCAGATGTAAAAAACTCTTAACGCTGGCTAATTTCATTGCAAAGTACCCTGATGAGTTAGAGGCTGATTTTCAACAGTACTACAACATAGACTTATCAAGGGTACTTTCAGTGAATGACGCCGGCTATACTTCAACTCATATAGCATGTTTGGCTAAACAATTGCCTACAACATCACGAACATTTATTGCACTAAATCCTGACTATGCATGGAGTATAGATACTGCTATTGAAGCTGATATAGCAAACTCTCTTAGAATTATTGTTCATAGCTTTCAAAAGGGCAGCAAAAAGCCTGATTTTATTTTACCTCCATCTATTCAGAAGAAGCAGGATATGAAAAAGATAAAGTCAACTGTTATGACAAGAGATGAATTTGACAGAATACTGAATATGAAAAGAGGTGATTAAATGTCAAGAGGTGGCGGAGGTGTTCCTGTAGGAAAAGGATATGTAACTATCTATCCTAAAATTGACGCTAAGGGGTTTCATAATGATTTAAATGCAACTATTTCACGTTCTGCAAAAAGTGCTGGTAGTTCACTCCAAAATGCAATGGGAAAAGCGGTAGGAAGTGCACCGCTTAAGCCTATAGAAAATGCAATGAATGGCTTTAGCCTAAAGTCAATTGGATTAGGTACTGTTATTGGTAACGTCATTACTGCATCTTTAGGTACTATTCAGGGTCTAACATCAGAAGCTGTAAACCGTTTGGATACGCTCAAGCAATTCCCTAAGGTTATGAGCGCATTAGGATATTCTACAGAAGAAGCTGATAAGAGTATTAAAAGTATTCAGAAACACTTGATGGGATTGCCATCGACTACATCTGATATTACTAAATTTGTAAAGGGTATTGCATCAGCAGGTCTACCATTGGAAAAGGCAACACGCTTAGGTCTCGGATTTAATGATATGTTGCTGTCAGCTGGTGCAAGTACATACGATGCAAGCCGCGCTTTTGTACAGTTTAATCAGATGTTATCTGCTGGTAAGGTAGATATGCAGTCTTGGAAAACACTTACAGAACTTATGCCTGCTCAGTTAGGTAAAATCTCAGAAACGCTTTTAGGTGCTGGTAAAAACCAACATGACCTTTATAACGCTCTGCAAAAAGGTGAGGTGACTTGGGAGGAGTTCACTGACGCTATTATTAAGGGCGCAGAAGAAGGTGGTGAAGGCTTTGAAGCATTTGCTAAAACTGCTCAAGAAGGTATGGGTGGTGTCGGCACAGCAATGCAAAACCTAAAAAGTCGTTTCATAAACGGTATGGTAGATGTAATTGACAGTATAGGTCAGGATAATATCAAAAATGCATTAAATGGAATATCAACAACGTTTAGCACATTGGCTGATAATGCAGTACCGCTCATTAAGCCCGTTGTAAGTCTATTTATTGAGCTTGCTAAAGTACTATCAGTTATTATTCCTTACCTACCTCCACTTGTTGCTGGATTTCTAGCATTTAGTGGCGTTATTAAAGCTGTTGAAGGTTGGAGTAAGGCTGTAAAGGTATTCAGTGATATATCTGCTGGTGTACAGCTTGTATTCGAAAGTAAGAAAAAGCTACAAGCGTTCTTTACGCTATTGTCTGCAAATCCATTTGTAATAATTATTGCAAGTGTTGCAGCTGTTGTAGCAGCATTGGTCTATTTCTTTACACAAACTGAACAAGGTAGAGAGATGTGGGCTAACTTTACGCAGTCGCTATCTGACCTATGGAATACATGTGTTACAGGATTTATGTCAGTTGCACAGCCTGTTATTGATGCATTGATAGTGGCTTGGGATTTTCTTAAATCTACGCTTGAGACAATATTTAATGTAATCATGGTCGCATGGAAAGTGCTATGCGAGGTATTTAATGTTGCATGGTTGCTTTTTAGTACTCCTTTTCTTGCAGCATGGGAAGTGATTAAGGCTACTGTTACCTTGATTGTTCAGGGTTTACAAGTCTTATGGGAAGGCTTCTGCGCCTTACTTGCTCCTTTATTTGATGCTGGAATGGTTGTAATTAATGCAGTTATTACAGCGCTACAAGTAACGTTTGAGACTGTTATTGGAGTTATACGTACAGTTTGGGAAGGGCTTTGCTCATTCTTTGCTCCTGTATTTGAAGTAGGCGCATCTATAGTGACCTCTACACTGAGCGTACTTGAGAATATTTTTACTACTGTGACAGATGTTATACGTACAGTTTGGGAAGGGCTTTGCTCATTCTTTGCTCCTGTATTTGAAGTAGCTTCTACTGTTGTAACGGCTGCTATTGAAGTAATCGGTAATATATTCAACACAGTATCAAATACAATTAAGTCTATTTGGAATGGAGTAGGCTCAGTACTTAAAAGCATCGGTTCATCAATTGGTGGCTTCTTCAAGAGCATAATTCCATCTACAGTTGGTGGTGCTTTTTCATCTGCACGTGATAGGGCTGTTGAAAAGTTCAATAACATGAAAACGAAGATGAAAGGCATTATTGATAGCATCGTTGGATTTTTCACTGGTGCTAATTTTTCATTCCCTCATATTAAACTCCCTCACTTTTCAATCACAGGTAATTTTGATTTGGCTAACTGGGAAGTACCTCATCTATCTGTTGATTGGTACGCTAAGGGTGGTATTTTTAGTAGTCCTTCTGTTATTGGTGTTGGTGAAGCTGGTAAAGAGGCTGTTTTACCAATTGACCACATCAAGCCTTACTTTAATGAAGCCGTTGAAGATTTGCCACAAGGTAGCAACAACGACTTTGAGATGCTGATTTATTGGCTAGAACAGAACTTAGGTAAGATAATCCGTGCATATGCTCCAACTGCTACTCCACGTGAATTTAGACGTATGGTTAAGGGTGTTGAATAATGAATGAATTAACGTATACAAGCAGTGACGGTCATATGATAAGCCTTGTTTCAGAAGAGTTGTCTGTTCAGACTGCTAGTGAGATAAGAGGATATGAATGGGAATTTGGGGTAGGTCGTAAAAACATTTATGCACCGCGCCGTAATTACACTTCACAGAAAGTTAAATTTATTGCAAAAAGAGAAGCGTTGGAAAAACTGCGCAAGATAACTGACGGCGATGTAGTTAAAGAGGAAGCTGGCACTTTTACTGCGCATGACGAATGGACTCAAAAAGGATATATCACAGGTATATCGGTAGATAACGTTTCGCCTTATTATATTTTTGGCTCATTTAATGTGATACTTTTGCAAGGTGCGTGGTATAAAACAGTCACAGCTAGTTTTACGAAAAATAGTAAGAGTTCAACAATCCTATCTCAAGGAAAAGATTATCCTTTTGATTATAAGTACGACTTTAGCTATAACACAACTCCTCAGCTATTGAATACTAATTCAACGCTGTCTTGTGAATTTAAATTAATCATATATGGAGCATGCGTAAATCCAGTTATAACAATTGGAGAAAATGCTTACCGAGTGAACGTTCGTGTTCCTGACGATGCTCTATTGATAGTTGACACACGTGATAAAACGGTTGTTTTGCGTGATGATACAGGCTATACACAAAACGTATTTGATAAAGCTGTACGCGGTGATGGCAAAGGAAGTAAAGAATATATATTTGAACCACTGCCTGTTGGAGAAAGCATTGTATCTTGGGATAATTCCTATGGTTTTGATATTGAATACTATATTGAGGAAAGCTGTATACCATGGATAGAAACCTATTAATCGTTGCAGATGCAGACGGAAAAGACTTATGCGCAGTCGAAGATTATATCCTAGACCTTGCATATGGTAGTGGTGAGAATGATTTTGAGGTGTCTTTTGATGGTATGCGCTTGCGTGGTAAAGAACGCATCTATTTAGATGGCACAGGATACGGTGGTATTGTTGATAGTATTGAATATGATACAAATGAACGACTTCCTAAATATAAAGGAAGGACATGGCAAGGCGTTCTAAATTCAAGAATTATTGAGCCTCCTAAAAATGAACCATATCTTATTTTAGAAGGTGACATAACCGACGTTCTAAGGCGTTTGATAAGCATTGTAGGCTTATCAGGCGTCTTTTTTGTTGCTCCTGTATCTACAGGTATATATGTCAAACATCAGTTTGCAAGATATGTTAAATGCTACGATGCTCTACTTGATTTGTTGAACTCACATAATCTTAAGCTTGTCTTCAAGATGAAAGACAGAATGGTCAATCTTCATATTAAGGAAGCTGAGATGATAACCTCAGTTGATAGTGACCTGATGGATTTTAACATTGAACAATTTAAAAACCGTGTTAATCATCTTATATGCCTTGGTCAAGGAGAATTGACAGAACGAACCGTACTTCACTTATATGCTGATAAGGCTGGAAATATATCAGAAAGAAAATCTATATATGGTATAGATGAAATAGTTGATGTATTTGATTACTCAAGCGCAGAAAATACTGATGAATTAAAAAAATACGGTATCAGAAGGCTAGAGGAATTGTTAAGTGAAGGAAGAGTTGACGTTAATGTAATCAAACAGGGCGCATGGGAAATAGGAGATATTGTTAAAGCTACAGAGGTAAATACAGGTCTTGTAGTTGAAAGCAAAATCAAGAAGAAAATTATCAAAAGTGAAAATGGATATACCGAAGTAACTTTTGATGTTGGTGAGAATAATTAGGAGGTCTGAATGGCTAAGACTAATGGCTACAATCAGTACATCTGTGATAGGTGCGCAACGCTAGAGTACGCAACCGATGAGAACCCAAAAATCAAACAGTGGAAAGAGGTTGAGCGTTTTACCGCTGATGGTACTACAGGTAAGTATCTTCTTTGCGACAAGTGCATTAAGAAGTATCGCGCAGTAGCACGTAAAGCAGATGAAGAGTTTACTCATTTTATGACTGAAAGAGGTGATGAGTAAATGTCTATTGAACTTGTAACTGGTCATGCAGGTTCGCCTCACGTTACATCTGAGCAGGCGTCTGAGTTCAATAAAGGCTGCTTTGGAAAAGATAACTATATTTTGGCTACACGTCAGCGCTGTGAATGTACTGTTATGAACGCTAATTCTGTTCGTATTAATACTGGTGATATTCTAGCATCGGGTAGGCACATTACCATCAACGCACCTGAAACACTCAAGCTAAAAAATGGTAGTCAGGGTATGAAACGTCATGACTTGATAGGAGTACGCTACAGCAAAAATACGGCTGGTATTGAAAAGGTAGCGTTAGAGGTTATCACTGGTAGCCCATCATCTTCAACACCGTATGACCCTTGGTATCCTAGCGGTGAGATTGTAGGCAATACAACAAATAGTTTTATTCCTATCTATCGCATCGTTGTAAGTGGTATCAGTGTTGGTGAGCCTCAGGTAGTCGCTAAAAAGCTAAAGACTATGCGTGAGGATATTATTGATGCCGTATATCCTATTGGTGCGGTTTACATCTCATTTAACAGTGTTAATCCGTCAAAACTTTTCGGTGGTACTTGGGAACAGCTTGAGGATAGATTTTTGCTTGCAAGCCGTGGTGCAGGCACTTTAGGCGGTGAGAAAGAGCATACGCTCACTGAGGCAGAAATGCCACGACACAGACACGGTGTAGCTGTACACAGCTATCAAGGAGACCATGAGATATGGGTGCCGGAACACCCTGAGGAAGTCCGTGCAAAATACTCACCATATCTTTGTGAATATTCAGGTGGAGACAGTCCTCACAACAACATGCCACCATACATTACATGTTATATGTGGAAACGTATAGGATAGGAGAAAAATTGGATAAGTATTTAGCACCATGCGTGATTGCGCTTCTTGCAATTGCATTTGATATTATTGCTGGATTTTATCAAGCATGGGTTAACTCAAACATTAAAAGTAAGGAAATGAAAAAGGGGCTTCAACGCAAAGGCGGTGAAGTCCTCTTAATTTTAATGATTTTGATTTTTAACGAAGCTGTTTTTGCGTTAGACATCGTTGATAACTCATCTATAGCAGATATCATCAAGTGGACTTCACTCGATGGTATCTGTTCTTATATTGCACTTAAAGAAGCTACTTCTATTGCAGAGAACTTATGCAAGGCAAATCCTGAATTAGCTGGACTGCCTGTCATGCAGCACCTGCATACTGCGCAAGAACTTAATGATGAGAGAGTGGAGGAGGAATAAATGGAATATAAGATTAAAGAATATATAGCAAGTCCATACACGTTTACCTATGGTCGTGGTGGTCAAGGTGTAGACTTTATTGTTATTCACTTTACAGCTGGTACAGGTACTGCAAAAGAGAATTGTGAGTACTTTAGCCGTAAAAACCGTAACTCTTCTGCTCACCTTTTCATTGATAGTATTGATGATGGAATTGTTTGGAAAAGCGTATACATCAACAATACTGCGTGGGCTACTGGTAACTGGGATATGAACCAGCGTACCATCAATCTTGAAGTAGTATCTAATGGTGAAGATTTTTCAGAGGTTGAGATTAAAAAGCTGGCGTGGATTGTACCTATCCTCATGCGTGATTATGGAGTACCTGCAAGTCGTGTAATTCGTCATCATGACGTTGTGGATTATGCAACCGTTGGACGCACTATCGACCCTCACAAGCGTTGCCCTGCTCCATATATTGATAATGCTAAGTGGCGTAAACTTCACGCACGCATTACAGGCGGTACTGTAACAGAAGATAACTCTAACGCACCAACATATTCTCAGATTGCTGTAGATGGTTGGATTGGAGGCGCTAGCGTTACAGCGCTACAGAAGATTTTCAATTGTGATTATATTGATGGAGTAATCAGCGGACAATGGTATGGCTCGCGCTCACGTCACAAGGCATTTACAACAATGAAGTACGGTATCGGAGGTAGTTTGCTTGTACGTGCTATGCAACGAGAAGTTGGAGTACTTGCAGACGGTTATATGGGAACAAACACCATTAAGGCGTGGCAACGTCACGTAGGCGTAGCAGATGATGGCTGGTTTGGAAATAATACCGCTCGTGCAACTCAACATTGGATTAATCGCATGCTTAAGAAGTACGACATCGTTATTTAAATCTTTTCCTAAGTTTAATTAGGTTATGCTAAAATAAGTAAAGCGGTTGTTTGGCTGCTCCTCTTTGTTACCCCTCACCCATAGTGGTGAGGGGATTTTTATTTAAATTAGGAATGTAAATACCTCTTCAATAAGAAAGGTGCAAGATGATTTTAAGTGATAGAGATATACTAGGGTATATCGATAGGGGGGTGCTTTCAGTTTTACCTCTTGAAAAAAAAGATGTGCAACCTTGTTCTATCGACCTACACCTTGGAAATAGTTTTATTAGAAATGACGAAGAAGTAATTCTTGATGAGATTGTAATTAAACCACATGAGTTTTTATTAGCAACTACTGTTGAAAGTGTAGTTATTCCTGATAACCTCTTAGGTAGATTAGAGGGAAAGTCATCAATTGCTAGAAAGGGTTTAATCGTTCATACAACCGCTGGATTTATTGATGCTGGTTTTAGAGGACAGATAACTTTAGAAATAGTAAACCTCAGTGATAAAGAAATAACACTACACAACTTACAGCCCATAGCGCAAATTTGTTTTGAGGAATTAAGTTCGCCATGCTTACGTCCGTATGGTTCAGAAGGCTTAGGCTCTCATTATCAAGACCAGTCAGGCGCAACGCGGTCGTGTCTTGATTAGCCTTGCGCGTATAGTGTAGGCGTAGAGGTTTTCAAAATGATAGGTGAAATATAGAAGCTTTATCTATACAGTCGCACGCTCTAAGACGCTCAGACCTCAGGAAGTCAAGCAACAAAGCGCCTAAACTGCTTATATAGCATATAAATCGGTATAATTTAGGCGGTACGCTCTCAGGCTTTCCCTGATGCGTTTTAAGGCGCTTTTAATATCTTTACTGTAACTAATAGCGGTACACGTTTAAAACGGCTTAAAACGGATTTAATGCGTCCATTTCCTCGCGGTATAGCTAAAATTTATAGTATACCCCTAAGGCTCAGCAATTCCAACCACTGCGCGCGGTAAAGCTCTATATGTTATTAACATAGTAGCATTTACACGGATACCCAACCGCGCGCACGCGTGACCTATACGCGCGCTAGTTACGAGGGCGAGTATAGGCACGGATACACACGGCGCAAGGCTTAACGCCTCCACGCCTCACGGCTCGCGCTATGCAATGCGCAAGGCTGACGCCTCACGGATTACATACGGTAGTTAATAAGGTACATGCGAACGCCTCTCGGCGTTTAAAACGCTCTAAAGCGCTTGTATATCTAGCATGAGTATTTAACAGGCTCGATATATAAAAGCTTTAAAAAAGCCCCACACGGCGCACCGCGTGGGGCTTGTTTTGTGTTTCGTGTCGTTGTCGCTCGTTAGTTTAGTTCTGATTTATTTAATGAGTTAGCGAGGTTCTCGTTGTATAAAATACCAAAATTACGCTCGCCGCAAGGGCTGACAACAAACACCTCGTTTTGAAAAGTATTAAAAGTGAACTCGTAACCGTCACAATAGAAAACAATTTCTAAACCTACTGACTCCCTGTAGTAATTTTTAATTACTTTTTTATATATCTTTCCATTTGTCTCGTTTTTTACGAATTTTTTAAAATCCTCAACGCTCTCGCACTTTGTAAGCTTGTTAACAATGTCGGCGCGCTTTTTATAAATTGCTTTCATTTTCTAACCTTTCGTTTATTGGTTTATATTAATAAATTAGTTTAATAATTAATCTTTTTTGTCTACTAGCTTGAACAAATCTCGTACGAGTTTTTTATTTGTTGCGCGGTACTTCTGCGCGTGGTATCCGTCTTTGTCGAAGTCGTAAGCAATTTCACAAAAAACACTATCACCGCTAGCTTTTATCTTTACCGCTATATCGTCGTTTTCGGTGATAAAAAATACAACAGGCATAGCTTCAGTGTCGTATCTATCCAACTTATAGCCGTTAACATTTAGATATTTCTTAACATCGTCAGCGCCTGCAAGTTCATAATATAAAAACCTTGCACACTCCTCGTAATAAACCTGTTTCGCGGTGCTTTTAGCGGTGGCTAATGCTCTCTCGTCTAGTGTCAACATTTTTAAACCTTTCTTCTCTTAGGCTTGCGTCTCTTTCCTTGTCTCTATTGTATCGTATATCGTTAATAGATACAAGTAATAATTTAATATTGTGTATACCTTGTGTACTTCGCATGTATCCGCGTTATTCATCTTCTTCACGGTCTGCGCGCACCTCTTCCCATACCTCGCGTATATCTTCAATAATTGTACTAAAATCAACGCGCTCGGCTATCAGTTGCTCATATAAATTATTTTCAATAATCCAATTTTCAAGCCTTGAAGGAGTAAACTCCTCACCGTCTAGCCACTCAATAAGATTGTTATATTGCTCGTTTGTCAAAACAATTTTATAAGGTTCGCAATATGTTAAATAATGCTTTTCAGATGCTCCACGGTATAAGCCAGCGCGCAAATCCTCGACAGTGTAAAACTCCACAGCGTCAGCGTCTTCAAACTGCGCATACTTATCGTACAAACGATTTAAAACAGTCTTGAAATCATCGTTAAAGACGTCGCTAACTTCGTTATATTTAAAGTTATTTCCCTTATGGGTAAGCTCTGCGGTGTAGCTCTTATACCATTTTATAGTTTTCATTGTTTCCCCTTTGTTTTGGTTTGTGATATTAAATAGCTGTTATAAATGCGTTTTATTTTCCCATTTACTACGGTACTTATTTTTAAATTCTCTATAGCCGATATTGTCAACCTCACAATACCAACCAAACTCAATATACATATTAAAAAAGTCAATAGGTTCTAAAGCGTCGAAACCGTCCTTATTAATAAGCTCTTTCATAGCTTCATCAGGTATATAAATCGTTAAAATCTTAGGCGCGACAATATACAATTCATCTTCAAAGTATGTATTATAGTATGTTCCTACGAGTTCGTTTGGCTCGTAAAACTTTAAATTACTTTCTATATCATCTATTTTAATTTTTAACCATTTTTCAAACATATAAAAAGAACTATCAAAATCATAGCTATAGTGTTTATTTGCTGGGTCGTACTCGATAAATTTGTATTGCTCAGTAATCGCATAGTTAAAACTATTATCTACTATTTTAATTTGGAACATTTTAAACCTCTCTTTATTGGTTAATCTTTTGCCCTTTCTTTACTTATATTATATACGATACCGATACAAGATACAAGCTATAAATATAAAATATGGTGAAACTGTGAACGTTATTTTATACAGCAACCAACAACCAACAAGCAACAGCAACCAACAGCAAGCAACAAGCAACAGCAAGCAAGCAAGCAAACCCTAAATATATGGTACTATTGCCATCAACTAAGTAACATTAGTATTGCCATCAACTTAGTATCATATGGGGAGCGTACCCCATAGGGAGCGCAAAGCACCCCTCCGTCACTATGCAAATATCCCTCCGACAAGTTTTTTATCCAAACGTCTTTATTTGAGCAGGTAGACGTTGTGTAAGAGTTTTACACTTATTTTTAGTAAAAATGTAAGGCTGTTACACTTTTTTGAGAAAAAAGAACAAAAAAATACCGCCACAGAATGACGGTATTCCCAAACATACGTCTATGCTTGTATGCCCCCTCTACCATTTATCCGTCAGCATAGCATTACGTCAATGCTTATTGCAGAAAAGATAAACGGCGCATGGCAGGTCTAATATGATTATTATAGCCTTTTAAGCGTACTCTACAACTACTTCGTATCCTTCACGCTCTAGTATGGTTTTAACCTCACGTGTGATTGCATTAGCGTATCCAAAGTATCCTTTTTCATCAGGGTGTAACTCATCGTAACGTTCCTGTGTTGGATAGTATGGTACGTCTACGGTTGTAAGTCTGTCACCGTGAAGTTGAAGTTGCTCTTGCGTTTCTTTAACAACATCAATAGCTGTCTGTACTCCGTTTTCAAACTCACGTTCTAGCTTAAGAAGATAATTAAGCCCATCATCAGATGGTTGACGCTTAGGTTCGGCGGTGCTTTCCCACTTTCTAACAGTGATTTCTTTTACACCAACCTGTTCTCCAATCCAGTATTGAGATAATCCTAAGCGCTCACGCGTGCATTTGAATAGCGCTTTATTGTTTAAAGTTTCATTATTCATTGTGATAAACCTTTCTATTGCTCTTTGGCTATATAATAACATGTATTAGAGAACGGTACAAGGTACACACATATTACATATTTAAACAGTCGCAAAAGTTTTTAGTGAAATATAATTATGATGAACTCTTACTAAACTCTTCTTGGTTTGTATATGATAACCAATGCTCCACCATTCGTTACGTATACAAACCTTTAGTGGCTCAACGTCACTAGAGGTTTTTTTCATAATTTTAAACGTGATTACCAGCTCTTTTGTGTCTAGTATCACTACGTTTTCAACCATTCCATCAGCTAAAAACTGTGGTGCTAGCTTATCTCTCATTTGTTCTAGTGCAAAGATAATCATATCTCTAGTTAGATACATATCTTTACTTCCAGTAATAAATTTTTCTAATTCAGCTTTTTCTTCTTTAAGTTCATCTATACGTTGAATAAGTTCAGGTCTACTACCACTTTCACAAATTGCATCTAAGCAGTTTTCAATTTTATTTTCGATTGATGCTTGTTTTTCAATAGCACTTGCAATGGCTCTTGTAGTCTCTTGTAAGGCGTTTTCTTGCTCCAACATTACGTTGTCAACTATTTGTTCAAGTATGTGTTCATTCTCATTTAAAACGTCTGAGAGTGCTTCTATAACTATGTTATCAATCTTGTCTTTACGTACTAATTCACCTGTAGCAGTATTTTTATAATAGTAGTAAGTTTTTCCAGTATGAGATGTACCGCTAGTACCTACGTAAGCGTTACCATGTTCATCAAATAGTTTTGTAGAAAGTGGATAAAGTTCATTATTCGTGCGTGGAGCACAGTTTGGTTTATTATCAAGCATTTGATTTACCTCTTCCCATAATTCAGCTGTAACAATTGCAGGTATAGCGTTTTCTACAATATGAGAGTCATATTTATACGTTCCCTTATAGCGTGGGCTTCTCAGGTATCTGCTTACCTTCATAATATTCCAGCCTTTTTTAGTACCTGCATCATAAGGTTTTAAGTGTTCTACAATCTGCTTCATTGTATAACCTTTAGAATACAAGACATACATAAGCCTTATAGCTTCTGCTTCATGTTCTACTATCTCAAAGTAACCATCTTTTGAACGCCTGTATCCATAAATATGCGCGCCGTTCCATTTGCATTTGAGAGCGTTTGTTTCATGACCACGTTTTACATTTTCAGATAGATTAACAGAGTAATACTGCGCTAATAACTCATGCATGCCCTTAACTAGAAAACCGCTAGCTCCATCAGGGACTCCCTCTTTAATGCTCACCAGCTCAACATTACATGCACTCAAGACCTGTTCATACACATGACTATCAACAACATTACGTGCAAATCGGTCGTACTTATAAATATAAATTCTTTGAAAGAACCCGCTTTTAGCATCTTCTATCATTTGCAAAAAGGCTGTACGCCCATTAACGCTAGTACCACTAACCGCATCATCGCGGTATATCTTCACAATGTTATAGCCGTCAGATTTTGCTCTAGCGGTACATTCTCTTATTTGTCCCTCAATGCTCTCTTCACGTTGGTTACTAGAAGAAAAGCGTGCGTATATAACTGAATTGTTCATTGTGTTAACCGTTGTTTGTTTGCTGTGAGGTCGTTGTCTAATATATTGAAGATAAACTTGTAATAATTTAGTTATACAACCTATGGTATGTGTTTTTAGAAATATGAAATATACGTACTAAGTAGCCCTTTCATAGATTTTCTAAATGAGATATAGAAGTTATAGCGTTGTAAAACCAGCTTCTAAATCTGATACTATTTCTTACAAGAAGTAGTCCCCTTTAGGAAGATAAGCCGTATAGGAGGTGATTATGAAACTTGAAGCTAAGCTATATTTACTGTGTCGTGAGTTCTACGACAACAAGGAAAACCGTGAGAAATATAAAAAAATGAGTGGCTGTACCGTCCAAAGTAGCAACCACTCAAAAAAGGAAAACGTGCAGTATAAAACCACACACAAGGAGGATAACACATAATACCTATTTGTCATAGCGGTTAGCTAGCCTCATAAACTCATCTAAAGAAACACCTATGTACTTGCATATTAAATACATGGAGTTTATCTTGGGGTTTTTAATCTTACCTGTAAATATCTGTGATACATGCGCATCAGATAAACCTGTAGCATCACATATATCTACCTGTTTGATATCTTTAGCATCACATAGATACTTTAACGCTTTACCTATATTCATTTTCAACCTCAGGTCGTGTGTTATGAAATCATTAATGCAATTTATAGAAGATAGCAACATTACGATTAGCAAACTGAGTTCTAATTTAGGATTATCTGAAAATGAGTTAATACAAAAAATCAAACTTGGAAAAGATATTGATATATTAACTGCATATCAGATATCAAAAGAACTGAATGTATCGTTAGACTACCTGTACAATCTTCTCTAGTCGTATAAGCCGTCTGCAATCGTGGACGGCTTATTATCTAATACAACTAAATCATTAAATTCTTCATTGTAAAATTCAGCGGTATACCCTATAGCATCTAGTGCCTTTATATAAGTATCTAGCAAAGGATAGCTACCGCGCCGTATGGTTGCTCCTAACGTGTCGCTTAAATTCCCTATTTTATGGCTCAGTAAATTAGTTGAAATACCTTGATGTTTGCAGATGTATAACAAAACATCATTAACATCAGAGGAATAAACTAATCCTGTAGCATCTTCACGTACGGTAAATTTATAGCCGTAGATATTAGCAATACTCACAAGATTATCCATACGATAATTCCTATCTTCACAGGCTAAATTACCTATAAAGAAAGGTTTTTTATCCATCTTGATGCTAGCAGCTCTAAAAGATATACCTGTTACATCTTTTGCATGGTAAAGAAAAGACTGTGCGTTCATTTAAATTCCTATGTGTGAAATAACCCTTAGTTGTAGTGTAACAGAAAGAAGTTGTGTAGGAAACGTGAAGAATAACTATTATCTTCGATACATAGTTCAATCACGATACAGAAACGTGTACACTGAAAGTCGTTGAGAGGAATTAGTTAAACAAGAGATAAGTTTATGTAAGAGTACTGTAAGCAAAAAACTAAGTTTAATTAGGTTATAAAAACTAAGTTTAATTAGTTCCTATGGTAAATCGGCATAAAAAAAGTGCCTTGTCGACAAGCGACAAGGACACGAAACACATTAAGGAGTATAGCATGAATTTACTAAGCGTTGCAATCTGTTGGTTGATTGGATTTTCAGTAGTTCTCTGTTTTTGGAGAGACAAGAGAAATCCTCTACAAATTCTTCACGATATAGCAAACAAAACATGGAGGTTATTCAGTGACCTCTTTTACGCTGGAAGCACTTTAACAACACATCAAGTTCTTCTAATTATCCTTATCCAACTTATCACAATCATTGGAGTATTTTACGCGTTTTATACAAAGACAGGAGTTTTACCTTGGTAATAAAATCTGCAAGCTTCACAGTGCCTCTTATGGCAGGTAAAGAACGTTCTAGAGTATGCAGGAGAGGAGGGAAAATACATCAATATACACCTAAGAAAACTAAGGCAAACATGATGATTATTAGGAAAGCCTTTTGTAAGACGGTTGAAGACCTTGAGATAGACGTACCGCTTGATGCAGAAGTGTCTATTGAAATCAATGCGTTTGGGTTAATCCCTCAATCTAAGCCTAAGCACATCACAAAAGAGCCGAACCTATATAAACCTGATGTCGATAATATAGCAAAGCTAATCATGGACGCATTAAATGGTGTCGCATACAGAGACGACAAACAAGTAACTGAACTATACGTTCATAAGCATGAAAGACAAAAAAAGACATCAAATACAACATCAGAACTGATGGAAATACACATTCACTGGTTATTACACGACAAATAAGGCTAATAGTGGCTTTATATATCCTGAGGAGGAAAAATGAGAGTAAACATTCAAAACTACACAACAGAAGAAAGCCGTTCTAAAGCAGTAGAAGCAGCACGAAATGTACGCAGACAACGTGTGCAAATGTACGAAGAATTGAAGAACGGCAATGTTACAGCTGAGCATATCCTATTCAATTTAGATGATTATGAGTTTATGAAGCGAGTACGCGTAAGACGCTTTTTGACAGTGTTTAAAGGCATTTCAAACTCAAAAGCTGATGAGATTATGGAAAAGCTAGGATACTCAAAAACAAAGCGTCTTCAAGGGCTTGGTCATATTCAGAAAACAAATCTACTTTTAGCAATTGAGAGGAACAGATGGTAAAAGGTGACGTTATTCCATTTTTGCAAATGAAGTCATCTGAAATAAATTTCTTGCGCAATGCTAAGACTCTTGAACATTGTAGTAAGGACAGTTTATTACACATGAGAGATACAGAGCGACTCTTACACGAAAGTGATAAATCAACAGCACGCTTTAAAACGCTTGAGAATGTAAGAACAGGTGATTTCTCTTTTCAAGAATTGCTATATAACCCATCGTTATATGAGTTCTTGCCACTTATTAAAGTAAATGATTTTGTTGGTTCAGTATTAAATATTTCAAGTATAGACGCAACGCTAATGCTAGAAAACAGACGCATTAAGGCATCTGAAAGGGAACTTGGTACTTTATCACTGAATGAGAAAAACAAGATACAAAACATGATAGAGGAGGTTTTACATGATTAAAGGTGAAGGCAAAGACTTTACCTTAGTACGTTGCGATGGCAACGAAGAATGGCTAAAGCAACGAAAAAAAGGTATCGGAGGTTCAGAAGTCGCAGCGATTTTAGGAATTTCTAAATACAAGACACCGCTTGCACTATGGCTTGAAAAAACAGGTCAAGTTGAGCCTAAAGACCTCTCAGATGTACAAGCAGTTGAATGGGGCGACCGTCTTGAAGAGGTAGTAGGGGCTAAATATGCTGAACTACACCCTGAGCGCAAGGTAAAGCGCGTAAATGCAGTTGCACAGTCTATCACGCGTCCATGGGCGCAGGCTAGCCTTGACTATGAGGTAAAAGACGGTGATAGGCACGGTATCTTGGAGATTAAAACAGCTGGGCTGCGTGTTGCTAACGATTGGAAAGATGGTGTACCTCTCTATTATTTAACGCAGGTTACTCACTATATGAGTGTACTCAATCGTGATTTTGCTGATGTTGCAGTGCTAATTGGCGGTCAAGAATACCGTGAGTATCGTATTGAACGTGATGAAGATGATATTAAGACTGTAAATGATGCTGTTGATAGTTTTTGGCATGAAAATATTATAGGCGGTAAAGAGCCTGAACTAATGTTTGAACAGGGTTCTGACCTTATTGCGCTGTTTGGAAAGGGCAATGACAATATAGTTAACGTTGACCCTGCAAAAAACGAAGATATAGATACACTTATTGAGGAATATAGGAAAGCTGCTAAGTCCTTTAAGGAGTTTGAGCAACGCAAAAAAGAATTATCACAAGAAATTATTAACTTAATTGGTGAGAAAAAAGGAATTAAGACCTCACAAAATCAGGCTACTTGGATACGTTCAGTTCAAAATAAATACGATATGAAGCTTTTTGAACAAGAAAATCAGGAACTTGTAACAAACTACAAGAAAGTACTTGATAAATACTCCTCACCTTACATTAAAAGTCAGGGCATTAGAACTAAGAAACTTACTAAATAGGAGGCACAAATGGCTGGTGAAATCACTAAAGCAGTAGCTGGAAATAGTGAAGGTAATACCTCAGGCATTATGGAGTACCGCGCACTAGATGGTAGTAACGTCAAGCTATCACCTGCAATCGTCTTGAAGTACATTGTAAGTAATGGTCAGCAGATTGATGAAAGAGAAATCTATTCATTTATGGTGATGTGCAAGGCACGAAAACTCAATCCATTGGCTAAGGACTGTTATTTACAAGCGTTTAACGATAAAGCAACCGTAGTTGTATCAAAGGACTATTTTGTACGTACGGCTAACCTCCACGAAACATTTAATGGTATGGAGGCAGGCGTGGTCGTAAGGACAGCTGAGGGCGTGCTAGAGTATCGTGAGGGCGCACTTGTACTTGATGGTGAGCAGATTATAGGCGGTTGGTGCGCCGTGTACGACAAGCGCCGTGAACACCCTTCAAAAGCAGTTGTATCGTTCAGGGAATACAACAAAGGTAAATCCTCATGGCTTAAAATTCCTGCAACAATGATTAGAAAAGTAGCAGTAGTTCAGGCTTTACGTGAGGCTTATCCTGAGAGTTACGGCGGTATCTATGATGCTGATGAACTACCTTCAAATGTAATCGGTGATAACGTTGAGACTGCTAAAGAAGCTACAATACCTGAAATAGTAAATACTGAGACTGG
>RCNH01000220.1_pt1 | contig 26503 bp, 14 predicted proteins | sample 2041161 | NCBI WGS metagenome assembly RCNH01 (sample SAMN09708215, study PRJNA481090) | Feces metagenome, whole genome shotgun sequencing project. | biome: feces | host: Leptonychotes weddellii | place: Antarctica: Sion Island | collected 2010-03-01 | reverse complement strand
TATGCTGTTTTATTTTTTATTTTCTTACTTTTCCGTCAGTCGCTTGTTTCCGCTGCCGTCGGCATCCATTGTACAGACGTGAAAGGGAAAAGGTTTTCGGGCTGAATACGCTCTGAAAGAGGAAGATTCTGCCCGAAACAGCATAGCCGCTCGACCTTTTCACTTTCAAGAGAGTCTGTACTAATTTCTATGGACGGCGAGGAAATAGGCGACTGACGGGTATTTTTTATAATTCGGAGATTGAAGCAAAAACTGTCAAGATATTTACGCGGATAATTAACCGCAGAATTTGCGGCTTATTATCCGTATGACAGAATGATTCAACGTAATTTCTGAATTGTTTGAATGGGTTGCTGTTAATGAGAAAGATTGCCTGAAAGTACATCCCTTACATTATTCATATCTTTCAGAATGGAACTGTCGAGTACCCTTGCATAGTGCTGCGTCATCTTGATATTGGAGTGACCGAGCATTTTGGCTACATTCTCAATGCTTACCCCATTGGTCAAACAGACAGATGTGGCGTACGAGTGGCGGGCACAATGTGTAGTCAGGTTCTTCTTTATCAGGCATAGGTCGGCAATCTCTTTCAGGTAGCTGTTCATCTTCTGATTGCAGGGAACAGGCAGCAATACTCCTTTCTTTTTGCAGGTAGGATAATCTGCATATTTCCTCAGTATTTCCAAAGGAATATCCAATAGCGGGATATTACACATATTCTTTGTTTTCTGACGTGGCTTTCTGATCCACAGATTTCCGTTGTTGTCTTTTACGATATGCTCAGGGGAAAGCTGTTGCACGTCGATGAAAGCCAAACCGGTAAAGGCTGCAAAAATAAATACATCACGGACTACGGTGATTCGCTCCAGAGTAAACTCCTTGTGGTAGATGGTCAGCAGTTCGTCCATGGTAAGAAATTCACGGATGACTTCTTTTTCGTGGAACTTGATACCGATAAACGGATCTTTGGCTATCCATTCATTGGCCAGTGCCAGATTGGTAATCTTCTTCAGACATTTCATGTAACGAATGACGGTATTCTGCTGACATTCCTTTTCTGTTTTCAGATAAAATTCAAAGGCACGCACCAGTTCACCGTTGACTTCCGCCAGCGGCAGATCATCCTTTCCGTATTTCTGTCTGATAAGTTCGGCAAGATAGCGCTTGCAGCTTTCGTAACGGCGAACGGTAATCAGGGCATAGTCTTTCCCAACCAGGGCACGGCATTGGTCATTGTGCTCCTGCATGGTGCCGATGAGGGTGCGTACTGCTTCCGGTTCTTTGTCCTGTCCGAAAAATATTTCCTGTAACAGACGTGCCGTTATAGGCTGGTTCTGTTCTTCCTGCTCACAAAAAATCTGATGCAGCTTGATTCTCGCATTCTCGATATAGGCATTCAGGTCACATGATTTGCGGCTTTTGCCTCTGGCGGATTCCTTTGCCTGACTCCATAGAGACGGGTCAATGCTCTTGCGGATGTTGTTTTCAACTCGCGTACCATCTACTGTGATACGCATACACACGGATGCTTCTCCGTTTTTCAGCAGTTTGGTTTTCTTCAAGAAGAAAAGCACATTGAATGAACTTCTTTTCATTTTCCTACAATTTTCAGTTTGTACAAAAGTAGGAAACCGAACCCGTTTTCTTGCCATGCAAAATATTGACAATCAGTGAAAAATATCGTAATTCGGTGGAGATTTCTGCTCCACCTTTTATCTCCACCTTTTGCTCCACCTCGAACGGTAATATTTTGCCGTTTTTTGCGTGCTGCGGGAAAACAAAAATCCTGATTTCGTTTGGAAATCAGGATTTTACTGTCTTTTGCTTTTCTTCAAAGTGGTACCACCAGGAATCGAACCGGGGACACAAGGATTTTCAGTCCTTTGCTCTACCAACTGAGCTATGGCACCATCGTTTCGTTAAAACTCGGAACAAGTGTTTTTCGTATTAACGTGGTGCAAAGATAGGGCTATTTTTTTAATCTGCAAAAAAATCGTGAAAAAAATGCGAAAAAATATTCGATATTTGAGATGCGACCGTGGGGACAGACCGTTGAAAATCGGTCTGGAAGTGGGTTATATAGATGTGTGACAGAGATTTGACAAGCGGAAAATCTGCCGGGGCAGTATCGGGTCGATGCGAAAAAGGGCGGCACGATTTTTTTAGGCGGAGGACGGTATTGGATGACGGGCGGATTTTCTGCCGGGGCGGGCAAACGGGAAGAAAGTGATTCCGGGAACAAAAAAAACAAGGAGACGGGGCGGATTAGGGGAAAACGCCAAGAAGGAAAGCGGATTTTGACGGAGACGATTGTTTCTTGCAGAGCGGCGGGGGCGGCGGTACAGATGCGGATAAAGTGACGGAAAAGAATCCGGGGGCGGGGTGAATCGGGAAAAGCCTTCGAAGACGATCGGGAGAAGGCGTTGGCCTGCGGAAAATAAAAAAACGGAGACCGGGCGGATGTGAGGGGCAAAATACCTATTTATAATAAATGAAATTTTTTTGTCGGGCAAAGCCGTTTTTCTCCTTCGAATCCCGATCTTGTATTGCTTGAAGGTTGATTTCCGGTCGAAACCCGTCTTCGAGTGGCGGCTAAACTCCTCATAATGTATGTTTTATCCCGATACTCGACATGTGAATTGCGATTTGTGTAAATTTACTTACATTTCGTAATCAAATAGGAGTAATTTTTAATAATATGTAATCAGACCTTGCTTTTTATCCCAAAATGTATTTTGAGGGTGTATTTTTTTATAGATTCATTTGGAAATAAGACCCGATACTTATATCTTTGTTGATGGACTTTTTATTTAAACACAATTAAATTAACGCTTATGGTAAGAAAAATCGTACTATCGTTAGTTGCTGTTTTGAGTTTGTGCATGGTTGCACTGGCTCAGAATCGGCAGGTATCTGGTATAGTTCTTGGGGCTGACGGAAGTCCCATTACCGGTGCCACAATCATGGTGGACGGAACGACCGTGGGTACATCGACCGATGTCGACGGACGTTTTGTCATTACTGCCCCGAAAAACTCAACGCTCGTTGTGTCTTTCTTGGGTTATGTAACTAAGAAGGTAGCTGTGAACGGCAAGACACAGCTCGAAATCGTCCTCGAAGAGGACTCGCAGAACATCGAAGAGGTAACCATTACCGCTTTCGGTGAGATTAAGAAGAAGGACTTTACCGGTTCTATCTCTTCGGTTTCTTCGAAGGATATCGGTAAGGCAACCGTTTCTTCGGTAGCCAACATGCTGACCGGTTCGGTTTCGGGTGTTACTTCTTTGAGCGGTTCGGGTCAGCCCGGTAAGGACTCGTTCCTGATGATCCGCGGAGAGGGTTCTATCCATGCCGGCAACGGCGCACTGATCGTTGTCGATGGTGTTCCCTACGGTTCGTCGCTTTCGACCCTGAACCCCGCCGATATCGAGTCGATCGTCGTTTCGAAGGATGCCGCCGCAAACGCCCTCTACGGTTCGCGTGCTGCCGGTGGTGTTATCTTCGTTAAACTGAAGAAGGGTGCCAAACAGCAGAAAGCCAACATCACGTTCGAGGCCAAGTGGGGCTGGAACGAACTGGGCTTCGACGAGCACCCCGTTATGACCAATCCGGGTGACTACTACGAGTATGCTTACAACTCGATCTACAACGGTTTGGCTTCGCAGGCCGCTCCGGGTACCACCCACGAGGCTCTGGCCAACGCCGCTTACATCGACATGTTCAAGCAGTTGGGTAACTACATGACCTACAAACTGCCCGCAGGTGAGAAACTGATCGACTTCACGACCGGTCACCTGAACCCCAATGCTCAGTTGCTCTATCACGACAACTACAAAGACGAGTTCTTTGGAAAGTCGTTCCGTCAGGAGTATTCGTTGAGCATCAGCGGCGGTAACGAGAACATGGATTACTTTGTATCGTCGAGTTTCTTGGATGATCCTTCGTACGTTATCAAGTCGTCGTTCAAGCGTTATTCGGGTCGTGCCGCTTTCAACGCACAGGCTACCAAATGGATGCGAATCGGTGCGAACTTCAACTATTCGCGTCGTGATGTAGATGCTCCGGGTGACTACAACGGTAAGACGAACGTCGGCAACGCCTTCTTGTGGACCAACTGGCTGGCTCCTTACATTCCTTTCTACGCTTATGACCTCGACGGTAATCGTCGTCTGAACCCCGACGGCACGTTCATGCTGGAGAATGGTGCAGGTTCGACCTTGTCGCCCTTCGGTCCTACGTCTTCGACCATCCACTCGGTGATTTCGCGTGGTGTGAGTCCTATGGATGTTATCAAGCGTGATGTGAACAATGTTGTCATTGATGACGTTTTGGCCAGCACCTATGCCGACATCACCTTCCTGAAGGACTTCAAGTTCACCTTCAACTTCACGATGCAGAACATCCGCAACATGAAGACCATGTTGAAGAACAACGAGTACGGTCAGTTCGCCGAGCCCGAATATAACGGTGTCATCAACAAATCGCAGAGTTCGGGTCTTCGTCTGACTACGCAGCAGATGTTGAACTACCACAAACTCATCGCCGAGAAGCACGATTTGAACGTATTGGTCGGTCACGAGTACTCGAAGGATGATACCAACGGTATCGCCGCTTCGAATAAGAACATGTTCTATCCGGGCATTCCCGAATTGGACAACGCCATCACGCCTAACGGCCCTGCCGGATCTTCGAGAAGCCGCTCGGCATCGGAAGGTTACTTCTCGCGTGTGAACTACGCTTATGACGGTCGTTACAACGTATCGTTCTCGTATCGTTACGATGGTTCGTCGTCGTACAAGTACAACCGTTGGGGTCACTTCTGGTCGGTCGGCGGTGCTTGGAATGCTGATCAGGAAGAGTTCATGAAGAGCCAGAAATGGATCAACTCGTTGAAGGTTCGTGCCAACTACGGTGTCACCGGTCACGAGTACGGTTCGTATGCTTACACCACCATGTGGGGTATCCGCGACGTAAACGGCCAGATCGCTCTGGGTAAGGGTGCTCCGGGTTACCGCGACCTGACTTGGGAGCGTGTTTATCAGTTCGACCTCGGTGTCGATTTCCGCTTCTGGAACCGCTTCACCGGTACCTTGGACTTCTACACCCGTCGTACGCACGACCTGATCTGGAAGCGTCCTACCGCTCCTTCGACCGGTCTTTCGTCGCGTCTGGAGAACGTCGGTGTCATGGGCAACAACGGTTTCGAGTTCGAGTTGGGTGTTGATATCATCAAGACTCAGAACGTATATTGGAACGTGGCTATTAACGGTGCAACCGTCAGCACGAAACTGCTTGAGTTCCCCGCCGATATTGCTACCGATCCCCGTCTGAACGGTAACTTCGTCGATGGTCCTTACCTGCGTGGTAAAGGCAAACCCTACCGTAACTGGTACTTGCAGAAGTTTGCAGGTGTTGATCCCCAGACCGGTCGCGAGACTTTCTGGAAGACCGTAACCGAGGACATCCTCGATGCAGACAACAACGTAATCGGTTCGCGTGTGATCGGTAACGAGCGTACCTTCAATTTCCAGGAGGCTTCCTACTATGAAATCGGCGATCAGATGCCCGATCTGACCGGTGGTCTTCGCACCTCGTTCCGTTGGAAGGGTCTGGACTTCATGTTGGTTTGCGCATACCAGATCGGTGGTATGCAACTCGATAATGCAGCTACCGAGTATTACAGCCCCGGCCGTTTCGGTTTCAACGTATCGAAAGATCTTGCCCGCAACACGTGGACTCCTGAGAATCCTAACGCTACCTTCCCGAAGGCCGCTTCGAACGTAGAGTGGAACTTCCGTGCCACCGACGCCATGTTGCGCGATGCTTCGTACTTCTTCCTGAAGACCGTCAATGTCGGTTATACGCTGCCTCAGAAGTGGACTCGCAAGTTCCACGTTGAATCGCTCCGCGTATTCTTCTCGGGTGACAACCTCTGGATGAAGTCTGTTTACGATGGTTTCGATCCTCGTATGAACGGTGGTTCTTCGGAGTTGCTGGCCTTCCGTCAGCCCCGAACCTTCACTTTTGGTGTAACTCTTAATTTATAATATTTAAACAGTTACGAATATGAAAAGATTATTATTATATATTGCAACGGCAGCTTTGGCGTTCTCTTCGACGTCGTGTGAGCTTGACTTTGATCCTCAGGGAGGTAGCTACACCGAAGAGATGATCCAAGAGATTGTCAAAAAAGATCCCGATAAAATCCTCGCTCCGTATGCCCAGAGTCTGGTAGGTGCCATGCACGGATACCAGAGGTGGAACTTCCCGATGGATTTGCAGGGTAACGACCTCGTTCTCTACAAGACGGATAACCACTACAAGAACGAGTACCAGTTCATCAACCTTCGTGGTGCAACCGATGGTTTCGCAGCCGGTAAATGGTCGCTGTACTTCAGCATGGTTTACGAGGCTAACCAGATCCTTGCCACCATCCCGAAAATTGATGAGAACAAAGAAGGTCTTTCGAAGTCGGAAAATGCCGTTTTGGGCTACAAGGCCCTGGCATTGACGTTCCGCGGAATGGGTTACTACTACCTGATGACCCTGTTCCAGGACGACTATATGCACGGTGGTAAGGACAAACCCGGTGTGCCCATCTACCTGATCGCAGGTGAGGCTGCCAAGGGTCGTGCCGCTTCGACGGAGGTTTACCAGCAGATCATCACCGACTTGAAAGAGGCCGTTCGTCTCTACGAGAAATGTGGTTATGATCCCCGCGCTTCGGTTGAAGATATGGACCAGACCGTTTCGAACCTGATTCTGGCTCGTGCTGCCGTAACTTGCGGCGAGTATGAGACTGCCATCGCTGCCGCCAAGGCTGTTATTGATGCCGGTTACGAACTGATGGGCGAGTCGGAGTATGTTACGACGATCTCGGCTAACGGTGAGTTGCAGGGCGGTAACGGCTTCCAGTCGCTGGATCAGAAAGAGACCATCATGGGTTATCGTTGGTCGAACAGCACCTCGCACGGTGTAGACGCATTCGCATCGTTCATGTCGTGCTGGGGTAACGGTTATGCAAGTGCTACCGGTGGTGCTTACTACACGGGTATTGACAAGCGTCTGTACGATCAGATTCCCAACTCGGACTATCGCAAGAAGAACTTCGTAGGTAAAGACGGTATCAAGGTTACTTACGACGGTAAGAACATTACGATCCCCGCTTACGTGAACACCAAGTTCGCTGTTCCTTCCTATCAGGTTGATGAGGTTTACTTCCGTGTATCGGAGGCTTACCTGCTGAAGGCCGAGGCTGAGGCTCGCAGTGGTAATGAAGCTGCCGCACAGGAGACGTTGTACAACTTGATTTCGAAGCGTGATGCTTCGTACAAGAAGTCGTCGAAGACCGGTGCTGCCCTGCTTGAGGAGATCTTCGTGCAGATCCGCGTAGAGTTGTGGGGCGAGGGTCACGAGTACTACACCAACAAGCGTTTCGACGAGGGTGTAGATCGTACGGGTGACACCAACCACACCGACCATTCGGTACACCCTGCAGGTAAGTTCTTCACTTACATGATTCCGATCGAGGAGTTGCAGCGTAACCCGCACATCAACGAGAACAATCCCATGTAATTTGAGGATTATTCCGAATATTGAGAGCGCGACCTTTGGGTCGCGCTCTTTTTTTTTGTACTTGGCGAAGGGAAAAAATGAGGGGCGGAGGGAAAATAGGCGCGGAATGGTGAAAAGGACTGTTTTGCGGAAGGGGGATTTGTGAAGAATTTTTTGCGGGAGCGAGAGAAGGGGCGAGAGGCTGGTGTTGCGCGGAGAGTGTGTAGGGGGAAGGGGCTGCTCTGAAGAGAGAGTATGGCGGATGGGGAAAGGGAGTAGAGAAAAGGGCGAGTTGCGAGAAGAGGGGCATAATAGGTAGGGCGGGGGTGTCGGGAAGATGAATTTTGGGACGGAATATCGGGGAAAAGGAGGTGCTTGGAGGTGAGGGATTTCGGGAAAGGAAAGAATTTTGAATTTCGGATGCGGAGAGAGTCGTTGGAAGCAGGAAAACGAGAGCATGCAGACGGAGCGGGGGTAACGGAGCGAAGCGGAATATCGGGAAGAAGGGAAATTTGGGCGGATTTCAGGAGCAATCGGAAAAAAATCTTGGGGAAGGCGTATTTTGAACATCGGAGAAGCGGGAACTTGATCTGTGGCGGGTGAAAAATTTCGGGTCGGGGCAGTTCGGAATGAAAATATCCTTAAAAAGAATAAAGGTCGATTGTCGGGGACGGATTGAAACGGATTTGGAAGAAATCCTTTTAGTTTTGCGGTGTGATTTTTTTGAGGATGTCCGGGACGGTATTTCGGGAGGTGCAAACAGTCCTCCGGTACGGGCAGACGGGCAGGAAATCCGGGAAAAAAAGTGTCGGAAACGGAACTCCTTTTGTTCCCGACGGCGAATTTCCCCTTAAGCGGAATTTTTCCGGTGGCGGTGCAGTCCGAACCGGATCGTGCTTTAAGGCAGACCTCCAAACGGTGCTGACCGCCTTACGTATTTATTATGTGTCGGTTACACGCGTTAAAACCGGCTCTGAATTTGCAAACTTTGAATATTTTTTCGTATCTTTGTTGTCCGCATATCGGCCTTTTGAGAATAGGACTGACAATCGGATCGAGATAATTTGAAGTGAAACTGCAAACGATTGATTATCAATAAATAGAATATGAAAAACATCGTTTCCCGTTGCTTTTCGGTCTTAGTCGTGAAACTCTATTCGCAAGGATAAACTACCAAATCCCGGAAACGAGAGATGTTATTGAGCGTATAATTCCCGACAAAACGGATTTGTCGGATGGGGAAATATCCCATAGTAAAGATATAATAAAACATTCAAACAAACTTTTTTTAAAACAAATTTTATGAAAAATTTACATCTTTTTCGATTATTGTTCGTGTCAATGATCGTGACGGCCTTCTCGGCGTTTACGGGTTGCTCGGACGATGATGATGTCAATTTTGACATCCCGACCTTGGAGATCAAGGCCGAGTCGGGTGCGGATCTGGAGCAGGGTCTGGTTTTCGACGAGAACGGCGGAGACGAGAGCATTCAGATCATTACCAACGGCAACTGGAAAATTTCCGGTGCCAACGAGGAGTGGCTGGCCGTGTCGCCCGCTTTGGAGGATCGCGGTAACCAGACGGTAAAGTTGGGTGTCGCTGCACTTAACGAAAATGAACACGGTCGTAATGCCGAACTCAAGATTTCCGTTTCGACGGTCGTTTATGGTAAGGACAAGGTTGTCGCAACCAAGTCGATTAAGATTTCGCAAACCAAGGGCGGTGAGGTCATCTCCGAGGAGTTGATCTACGGCAACAACTTCGACAAGGAAGTCGCCCAGAAGGTGAACGACCGTTGGCCGTTCCTCGATCAGAGCGATGTCTGGAAGAATCAGGAAGGTTCGGGTGCCGAAACTGTGACCTACGAGCAAAAAGGTTGCTCGGTTCGTACTTCGGGTGCGAGCGGCGGTTACGAAGGTGCTTCGGGTAACAACAAGGTATTCTTCGGTTCGGAACTTGTCATCAAGGACATCACGCTGCCTGAAGGCAAGACCAATTTCAGCATCAGGTTCGGTGGTAACTACTTCGAGTATTCGTCGAAGGACAACCACTTCGATCCCGCCAAGTTCCTGTTGTCGCTGGGCAACGGTACGGGTTGGGCAGAAAACGTAACCTACAAGCAGATCGGCGGTGATGAGACGCAGCGTCCCAATTGGGTACTCTTCGAGGCTCAGTTCTCGCTGAAAGAGCCGGTCGAGAAATTGTCGATCAAATTCAACGCTAAAGTTTCGTCGTGCTTCTCGATTGATGACGTGAAACTCGTCGAGGGTGTAGGCGGTCAGGAGATTTCGTTCGAGGGCGGTTCGGTAGAGCCCGAACCTCAGCCCCAGCCCCAGCCCAGCGGCGATGCTATTTACAAGAACGACTTCGATAAGGCTGACGCAGTGAAGGGCGACAAGGGATGGCCCTATCTGGATCAGAGCGACGTATGGATGAACCACACCGGTTCGGGTGTTGCGGGTGTTACCTACACCTCGCAGAGCGCATCGGCTCGTCAGTCGGGTAAGTTGAGCGGCAACTATGAGGGTGCATCGGCTCGCAACAAGATTTTCTTCGGTTCGATGCCTGCAACCTTCGAAATCGGGGGAATCGAACTTCCTGCCGGCAAGCGCAATTTCCGTCTGACATTCGGCGGTAACTATTATAACTACAACGAGAAGAGCAATACGTTCGACGTGAACAAGTTCCCCGTAGTATTGGGTAACGGTACGGCTCTTTCGTCGAAGATCGAGTATAAGAAGATCGCAGGAGACGATGCGACAGATCCCTACTGGACACAGTTCGCAGCCGATTTCACGCTGCCCGAAGGCACGACGACGCTGACAATCAAGTTCGAGGCTCTGGAGGCATCGGTATTCGCAATTGACGATGTTGTTCTGACAGAGGGTCAGGGCGGTCAGGAGATTTCGTTCGAGGGCGGTTCGGTAGAACCCGAACCCCAGCCCCAGCCCAGCGGTGATGCCATTTACAAGAACGACTTCGATAAGGCTGACGCTGCCAAAGAGGGTAACAAATGGCCGTATTTGGATCAGAGCGACGTATGGATCAACCACACGGGTTCGGGTGTTGCCAATGTTACTTATGAGACCAAGTCGATGTCGGCTCGTCAGTCGGGTAAGTTGAGCGGCAACTATGAGGGTGCATCGGCTCGCAACAAGATTTTCTTCGGTTCGCTGCCCGCACAGTTCTCGATCAAAGGGATCGAACTTCCTGCCGGCAAGCGCAATTTCCGTCTGACGTTCGGCGGTAACTACTATAATTACAACTCGAAGAGCAATACGTTCGACGTGACCAAGTTCCCCGTCGTATTGGGTAACGGTACAGGTCTTTCGTCGAAGATCGAGTACAAGAAGATTGCCGGCGACGATGCGACAGATCCCTACTGGACTCAGTTTGCAGCCGATTTTACGCTGCCCGAAGGCACGACGACGCTGACAATCAAGTTCGAGGCTCTGGAGGCATCGGTATTCGCAATTGACGATGTTGTTCTGACGGAGGGTCAGGGCGGTCAGGAGATTTCGTTCGAGGGCGGTTCGGTAGAACCCGAACCCCAGCCCCAGCCCGAAACGGGTAAGACGATCGCCGAGATGATTGCCGGAGGTCAGAATCAGCAGGTAACCGTGGAGGCTCAGCTGATCGCAAAACACGAGCGCGGTTTCATCATCGAGGACAAGACCGGTAAACTCTACGTTTACACTTCGACCGACGCCAAGGTGGGCGACACCGTGAAGGTCGAGGGTATGACGGGTGCTTACAACGACATGTTCCAAATCAGCAAGGCCACGGTAACGGTTGTAAAGAACGGTTCTTATACTTATCCTGCCGCCGAGAAGTGGACGGGTGCCCAGATCGAGGCTTATGCTCACGGCAACAACTACGATATTACCTTTATCGAGTATGAAGGTAAATTGGAGATTACTCCGAACTCGAAGCATCCCGATAGCCCCTACTACAACATCATTCTCAATGGTACGACTGTTAAGGGTAGTCTGGTAAATCCTCTTGCAAGTGTGGTTGATCAGGCTTTGAACGGCAAAAACGTAACGGTTAAGGGGTACACGATCGGTGCATCGGGTAAGACGCGCGACTTCTTCAACACCATGGCCGTGGAGGTTAAGGAGGCAGGCAGTGTAACGCCCGAACTCCAGCCCGAAGCAGGCAAGCCCGTAGTTGAGATTACCTCGCAGTTCAATGCAGCCGAGAACGCTTTGCAGTTCATCGTTAAGTGTACTTCGAAGAATGCCGACAACGGTAAATATGTATGTGAGGAGACGGCACAGATCAAGGAGATTCTGGCTTCGGTAGGCGATATGCCTCTGGAGACGGTTTATGATCTGATCGTCGAGCGGATGGGTCGTCCGATGGAGGCTCAGTCGCTGAACGGTACGGGTCATGTGATCACGCGCAGCGACAAGACTGCAGGTACGATGTTTACCTGCATCGTGGCCGTATCGAATGCACAGGGTAAGACTTTGCAGTCGGCAGAGGCCAAGTTCGAGGGCGGTTCGACTCCCGAACCCCAGCCCGGTGAGGCAAAGACGCTCGTTGTCGATATGGCAACGCTCGGTGCCGAAACCATTGAGGTTACGACGCTCGATCAGTTCGCTCCCCTGCATATCGTATGTGACAAAGGTACCAATAAACTCTCTTCCAAGTATTATAGTTCAGATCATTCGTTGCGTCTTTATGACAATAATACGATTACCCTTTCGGGTGTGAAGATCACCAAGATCGAGTTTACCTATTCGGGTGGGCGCAACGATTTCGAGGCTCCCTCCGAGGGGTCGTTCTCGACAGACAATGCCGTTTGGACGGGTGCTTCTTCGAACCTTGTTCTGAAAGTTCAGGAGCGTAATGCCCAAAATAAGTCGGGTCAGGCTCGTATTGCCAAGATGGTCGTAACCTATGAATAATCGCAAAGAACGATATTTAATCTTTTAGCAGCCCATTCCCTTGAACCCGCCCCTTTTATGGGGCAGGGGTTAGGGGAATGGATTACTATTTTTTTGAAACATTTTCTCAAAAACAATTCAAACCATGTTCCGACCCAAATATATCTTGTTATATTTCAAATTGTTACTTCTTTCGATGCTGCTGGTGTCGTTATCGGCCTGTTCCGATGACAAAGGAGAAACTGAGGAGTACTGGGATAGGGTTTCCGTTTCCTTTATGCGGGAGACGGTCGGTGGCACGACGCAAAACAATCGGTTGAAGATTGAAACGCCACGCCGGATTTCGTATAAGGCCGCACTCATGTCCGATGGCGACTGGTGTTCGTTTGCACCGCGCGAAAAACAACTCGGAAAAGAGGGTGTTGCGCCCGATGATCTGTTCGTCTATTTCGATGCCAACAAGTCGGGTGATGCCCGTCAGGTGGTGGTGCGTGTGGAATTGGCGAACTCAAAAATTTATGAGGCTCGTTTTACGCAGGAGCCCTACACCGCCGAATCGGCCTATAACCGCGAGTGGGGCGAACAACCCGCCAAGACGGATAATCCCGATTATGTTTACAAAACCTACTTCACGGATCTTTCCAAACCGGCTGTCCGCGTGAGAAACTATTCGATTTGCTACGATACGAAACGCCATGTGTCGCATTGGGTGGCTTATCCGCTGCACCACATTTATGTGTCGCCGAGCGTACACCGTACTGACCGTTGGGCATACGATCCGAACAATCAGATGCCCGTGATCCCGGAGTCGCAGCAACAATATATCATAGAATCCTATAAGACGGGTTACGTCCGCGGGCATCAGATCGCCTCGGCCGACCGTTACAACAATACCGCAACCAACGAGATGACGTTCTACGCCACGAACATGATGCCGCAGGACTACGATTTCAACGGCGGAATCTGGGCAACATTGGAGAGCAAGGTGCGTGCCAACATCGTCAGCGATACGCTGTTCGTGGTGACGGGTACGTACTTCGCCGACGGACGCACGATGCGCGACCGCAAGGGTACCGTAATTGCCATACCGTCGCACTGCTGGAAGGTGCTTTTGCGTACCAAATCGGGTACGACGCGCAAGGCCGTCCGCAATTGTACGGCCGACGAGTTGCAGGGCATAGGGTTCTGGTTTGAGAACAAAAGTTACAGCAATTCGTCATCCTTGCTCAAAGAGCATGCCGTGAGCATCTCCGAGATCGAAAAACGCACGGGTTTCAGTTTCTTCCGCGAATTGAACGACGAGGTCGCACGGAAGGTCAAGGCTCAGAAAAATCCGTCGGCTTGGCAGATACATTAATATTTAAACAATATAACCTATGAAAAGATTATTCATGTGCGGATTGTTCATCGCCCTGCTGGCCGGCGTCTTTGCGCAGCGTCAGAATCACAAGGTGATGTTCTACAATTTCGAGAATCTCTTCGACACGATTCGTGATCCGGAGATTTTCGACGAAGAGTTCACGCCTCAAGGAGGCAAGAAATGGAACTCGGTGAAGTACAAAAAGAAGATTTCGAATCTTGAGAAAGTGTTGTTCGACATTGCCTCCATCGACCGCAACTATCCGGTGGTGATCGGTGTGTCGGAGATCGAGAACCGCAATGTGTTGGAGGATGTGATCGCCCAGCCGAAACTCCGTCCCGCAAACTATCATATCGTACATTACGATTCGCCCGACCGTCGTGGCGTGGATGTGGCGTTCTACTATCGTCCCGACGTCTTCAAATTGGAGGGTAGCGCAACATTGCCTTACCACCTGAAGTCGAAGCCCGATTTCCGTACCCGTGACGTGGTGACGATGTGGGGTAAGATCGACGGCGAGCCGTTCTATTTTATGGTCGCCCACTGGCCTTCGCGTCTGGGCGGTAAGGGGCAGTCGTCGGGTATGCGTGAGCATGCCGCCGCCATCATGCGTCGTGCCGCCGATTCGGTGCGCAGGGCAAATCCCGCCGTGAAGGTGGTCATGATGGGTGACTTCAACGATGATGCGACCGACCGCAGTGTCGCCGAGGTATTGGGCGGCAAGGGGGACATCAAAAAACTCTCCGAGGGTGATTATTTCAACCCCTTTGTCGAGATGTTGAACGACGGCATCGGTACGCTGGCTTACCGTGATGCGTGGAATCTGTTCGACAACATCGTCATCTCGGAAAATTTGGCTACGGGTTCGACCGGCAAGTTGAAGATCCGTAAATCGTCGCCCAAGGCTCACTACTACGGTTCGATCTTCAAACAGCCCTACATGATCAACAAAGAGGGTCAGTTCAAGGGGTATCCCAAACGTACGTATGTGGGTAACAACTTTCAGGGCGGTTTCAGCGACCACTTCCCCGTGTATATCTACATCGGCAAATAGACAAATCGTTAAACAAATAGTATATGAAGATTAAAATTTTACTTCTATCGTTACTTAGCCTTCTGTCGTTGAGCGCATTCGCTCAAAACGGAGGTTTCAAGGGGCAGGTCGTTTCCCGCGAGGGTCGCGAGGCTCTGGGTAATGTAAAGGTGACTGTCGAGAAGTTAGGGCTGCACACCCGGACCGACGAGAACGGCCGCTTTATCGTGAAGAACCTTGAGAAAGGCGACTATGAGGTGTTGTTCGAAACCCCCGAATTTGAGTCGCTGACGATCGTGGTTCGAGTGGATCAGCTGATCAAGGATCTGCATCAGGTCGTGATGATACCCGATGCACAGAACATGATGGATGATTCGGTATTTGCCGAATTTGATTCCGATCTGGAGTCCGATACGCAGTCGGTTCCCTCGTCGCTCACGTCGATGAAGGACCTTTTCAGCCGTACCGCTTCGTATAAGTTCAGCGAGATGCGTTTCAACATGCGTGGTTACGACTCGCAGTATCAGGACATCTATCTGAACGGTATCCGCTTCAACGATGCCATGACCGGTTTCGGCCCGTGGTCGTTGTGGACGGGTCTGAACGATGCTACCCGTAATCAGGAGACGGTTTCGGGTCTGGCTTCGTCGGATTTCGGTCTGGGCGGCATCGGCGGTATGACCAACATCAATGCCCGTGCTTCGCAGATGCGTAAAGGATGGCGTTTCAGTCTGGTCAATGCCAATTCGATGTATCGTTTCCGCGGTATGGTGTCGTATGCTTCGGGAGAGCAGGACAACGGTTTGTCGTATGCCTTCTCGTTCTCGACCCGTCAGGGCGGTAATTCCTATGTCGATGGGGTTTACTACAATACGTATGCCTACTTCCTGTCGGTGGAGAAGCGCATGGGCTTTAACCGCAACCACCATCTCGGTCTGACGGTGATGGCCGCTCCCGCCGAGCGTGCCGCACAGCAGGCTTCGACCGAGGAGGCTTACCGCTTGTTCGGTGACCACTACTACAACCCCAATGCCGGTTATCACAACGGCAAGATGCGTAATGCCCGTGTGCGCGACAACCACGAGCCGATCGTGATGCTGACCTACAACTGGGACATCACCGACCGCACCCGTTTGTCGGCTGCCACTTCGTTGCGTTTCGGTTACAACGGCTATTCGGCACTGACTTGGAAGGATGGTGCCGACCCGCGTCCCGATTACTACCGCAACCTGCCTTCGTACTATCTCTTCAAGTTGGCACAGGGCGAGACCCCCGAAGGCGACATGACTTGGTTGGAGGCTGCCGAGCAGGCTCGCCGCAACTGGACGGGGCGCATGGATTGGGATCGTTTCTATCAGGAGAACTACGTCAATACGCCCGACCCCACGACCGAGGAGGGACGCTATGCGGGTAACCGCCGTCCGTCGAATGTGATGGTCGAGGAGCGTCACACCGATCAGTTGGACTACAACTTCGTCGCCAACATCAACCACACGTTCCGCAACGGATCGCGTCTGATGGGTGGTGTGAAACTGCGTGTGAACCGCACGGAATACTACGATGAGGTGAAGGATCTGCTGGGTGGCGATTACTGGTACGACATCGACAAGTTCGCCCTGCGCGACATGGGTTCGAGTGTACTCGCTTACCAGAACGATGCCGATTACTATATGGCCAACGGTCACGCCCGTTTTGCCGAAAAGGGTGACAAGATTTCGTATGACTACTATGCACACCTGCGCGAGACGAACGCATGGACTCAGTACTGTGCAAATTGGGGTATCTTCTCGATGGATCTCGGCGCACAGGCCGGTTACACGGCCATGTGGCGAGAGGGTCGCTGGAGAAAAGGTTTGTTCATGAACAACTCGTACGGCGATTCGGAGACGCTCGATTACTTCACGTACCGCGCAAAGTTGCGTTTCGGTTTGCAGTTGTCGCGTGCACACTCGCTGTCGGTAAGCGCAACGGCCATGCAGGATGCTCCGACGTTCCGTTCGGCATTCGTTTCGGCACGTACGCGTAATCAGGTGACTCCCGGTCTGAAGGCCGAGAAGATCTACGGTGCCGAACTGACCTACAACATGGATCTTCCTTTCCTGAAGATGCGTCTGTCGGGATTCTACACCGAGATGCAGGATCTTTCGAAGGTCATCTCGTTCTACAACGATGTGGAGAGTACGTTCGTCAATTTCGCCATGAGCGGCATCGACAAGCGTCATTACGGCATGGAGTTGGGTCTGGAGATTCCCATCTATCAGGGGCTGTCGTTGAACGGTGCTCTGAGTTGGGGTAACTATACCTACACGTCGAATCCCGATTTCATCAGTCTGGCCGATAACCGTGCCGAGGTGATGGTACAGGATAAGGTATTCTGGAAGGGTTACAACGTGGAGAGTGCTCCCCAGTTGGCTGCCAACATCGGTCTGAACTTCCGCAGCCGTCACAATTGGTTCGTTTCGTTGGATTGCAACATGTACGACGGTCTGTATCTGTCGATGAACCCCTTCTACCGCACCAAGTCGGCTGCGCTGTCCTACCTGAACAACAACGCCGGTGCCGAAGACCTGATGGCCATCCGCGACATCCGTCGTCAGAAGCGTTCGGGTGTGGATGCCGTCATGAATGCAAGCATCGGTAAGAACTGGTACATCCAGCGTAAATATACGCTCGGTTTCAGTTTCGAGGTGAAGAACATCCTCAATGATCAGGACATTCGCACGGGCGGTTACGAGCAGATGCGTATGCAGAAGGGACGTATGCCCCAGAGCAACGGTCAGCCTGCCGTAACGCACTACTACCGTTTCCCGGAGAAGTATTTCTATATGTTGGGAACGAGTTATTATCTGAATGTTTACTTCCGTTTCTAATTCACGAAACCGAATCAATAGACTATGACTATGAAAAAAATACAAATCGTTTTGATGATTGTGGCAGCCGCCCTGTTTACGTCCTGCTACAACGATTTCGATACCGTGGAGCCCGAAAAGATCTGGAAGGATTCCGATTTCAAGGATTGCGAACTGATCTCGATCAACGACCTGAAGAAGGAATTTTTCATGGATAAGTTCGGCGGTCTGAGCAACACCGGAAGCAACGGCAGTTGGAGCGACACCAAATCTTATCAGATCGACCGCGATGTCTATATCAAGGGTAAGGTTATTTCGAACGACCGCGAAGGCAACATCTTCAAGTCGCTGTTCCTGCAGGACGAGAGTGGTGCCATCGAGATTCGTCTGACGAACGGCAACTTCCTGCGTTACCACATGGGTATCTACAACGAAACCCGCACCGAGATCCCCTCGCAGTGGGTTTATGTAAAACTGAAAGGTCTTTACATCGGTAACTACCGCATGATGTTGAGCATCGGTAACGGCCCTTCGGAGTCGTACAACACGGTGGGCGAGCATAAGTTCTACGCCAACTCGAACATCGAGCAGGCTGCACAGATCAAGGCACATGTTTTTCCCGGTGAGCCTGCGACGCTGGTTGTAGGCAAAGACATCAAGGTGATCACGCCCGAAAACTATCTGGAGGCGTTGAAATGTCCTGAGGATTTCGGTCGTCTGATCCGTTTCGAGCGCATCAAGTGTCACTATGCCGGCGTGAAGAATCAGGACGGCGTGGAGAAAGCACCGCTGAAAAACGGTCAGTATGATCAGATCTATCCGAGTTGGATTTATACGGACATCCGTCCCATTGTAAACAAGGCTTGGTATCGCATGGCATACAGCCACCACAGCGTGAACTTGTTCGGATCGGTTTGCTTCACCTACAACGAGAATGCCCAATACACTTCGGACAAGGGTGTTTACATGGTTCGTACGAGCGGTTATTCGCGTTTTTCGGACAAACCCGTCGTAAAGGATGGTCGTGTGGGTAACATCACGGGTATCTACGGCATTTATTCGAAGCGCAGCGATTTCACGGGCGGTTCGTATGACTTCGCCACCTATCAGTTGTCGATCAGTCACTTCATGGACCTCGAATTTGAGGCGGACGATTTCCTGACCGATGCTGAAGTTGAGGCCATGACCCCCGCCGATTCGTATGTGACTCCCAATGTGAACGAGTTGGACTAATTGAATTTCTGAAGAGCAGGCTTTTGTGCTGTTCTTTTTTATACGGGCATCCCGACCGGGGGTGTCCGTATTTTTTTGCGGGTGGGGGAGAGTGCCTTATTTTATATAGGAGGGAGAGGAACGGAAAAACGCCTCTTTTTTTTGGGGGCGCGGGAGAATAGGTTGGGACAATAAAAAAATCACTATTGGTGGCGGGTACGAAACGGCGTGGGGCTCTCGTGGATTTTAGTCTAACTTTTATTCAGTGGATAAAAAAATCCCCGCCTTACCAATGGCGGGAATTTCAATGATATTATTCCTAAGAATTATTTTGCGTACGAAACGGCACGGGTCTCGCGGATTACGGTGATCTTCACCTGACCGGGATACGTCATTTCGTCCTGAATGCGTTTTGCAATATCGTGGGACAGGGCTTCCGATTCCTGATCGGTGAGTTTGTCGGCACCGACAATTACGCGCAGTTCGCGACCTGCCTGAATGGCGTAGGTCTTGACCACTCCGGGGTATGAAAGAGCGATGTCCTCCATCTCCTTGAGACGTTTGATATAACTCTCGACCACTTCGCGGCGTGCACCGGGGCGAGCACCCGAAATCGCATCACAGACCTGAATGATGGGGGCGATGAGCGATGTCATCTCGATCTCGTCGTGGTGAGCACCGATGGCATTGCAGACTTCGGGACGCTCCTTATATTTCTCGGCGAGTTCCATACCGATAATTGCATGCGGCAATTCGGGTTCGTCATCGGGTACCTTACCAATATCGTGCAACAGACCTGCACGGCGTGCAACCTTCGGATTCAGCCCCAGTTCCGAAGCCATGATTCCCGCTAAATTGGCGGTCTCACGGGCGTGTTGCAACAGATTCTGACCGTAGGACGAACGATATTTCATTTTACCGATCAAACGGATCATTTCGGGGTGCAGACCGTGGATACCCAGATCTATGGCGGTACGTTTACCCACTTCGACGATCTCCTCTTCGATCTGACGCTGAACTTTGGCGACCACTTCTTCGATACGTGCGGGGTGGATACGGCCGTCGGTTACCAGCTGGTGCAGAGCCAGACGGGCGATTTCGCGGCGAACGGGATCAAAACCCGAAAGGATGATGGCTTCGGGCGTGTCATCGACGATGATTTCGATACCTGTGGCTGCCTCCAAGGCGCGGATGTTACGACCTTCACGGCCGATGATACGGCCTTTGACCTCGTCGCTCTCGATGTTGAATACCGTGACGGCATTCTCGATGGCCGTTTCAGTTGCCACACGCTGAATCGAGGTGATGATGATGCGCTTGGCCTCTTTGGTGGCCGTAAGTTTGGCCTCCTCGACCGTCTCGTTGATATAAGCGGCGGCTTCGGTCTTGGCTTCGGCCTTCATGTTCTCGATCAGTACGTTCTTGGCTTCTTCGGAACTCATGCCCGAAATCTGCTCCAAACGCGAGTTCTGCTCCTTCTGCAACAGATCCATCTCCTCCTGTTTACGCTCAACAATCTGCAACTTGCCGGTCAGTTGTTCCTTGAGTTGGGTTGTCTCGCGTACTTTCTTTTCGAGTTTGCGCTGCTGTGCCTGCAAATCCTGCTCGAAGAGTTTCGCTTTTTGTTTCTCTTGCGCCAGTTTCTGATTCTGCTCATTGACCATGCGTTCGTGGTCGCTCTTGAGTTGGACGAATTGCTCCTTGGCCTGAAGGATCTTCTCCTTCTTGATCATTTCGCCTTCGGCTTCGGCCTCCTTGATGATGGCCTGACTGCGTTGCTTGGCATTGTTCCGCATGATGCGGGTGGTGACAAATTCGTACACCACGATACCAACGACCGCCGAGACTACTGCACATAAAATAAAAAGAATATTCATTTAATTTTCAATCGTTTGTGTTAATAATTTATGATATTTTTTAGGTTTTACAATATGCTTGTACAAAAAAAACGCATAGAATTCCTTATCCTCGTTTGACGAATCCTGCAAGAATTGTCATGTGTGGGGACTCCGAAAATCGCAATCTTCCAACGGTACGCCGCAGCGTACACCGCCCGAAGGTGGTTAAGGCCTGATTTTGATACAACGCGAGTTTGCCCAATGTAAAAAGTGTTCAGGGTCGCAAAGCTTTAAGGAATCTATGCGGGTAGATTTTATCCTATGTATGTAAAAGAACCAATCTTTTCGGGAAAAGCCTCGTGGAAAAATTATTGTCCTTCCCGCAAGGTGTCTTCCGTTGTCTGTTATTGCCCTTATTCTTGTAAGATGTGTGCCATACCTTAAATAATAAAGGGCGGGTAAATATTTCTTCGTTTTTAAGAACCTTCTTTCTACTCCTTGCTTTGGGGCAGGGTGTGGAGATAGGTGTCGATCCGATTGTCGATCTCTTCGAGTTGGAGCAGATCCTCTCCGCCCACTTCTCGATCCTGCCTTAAAGACAGGTCGGCAATCGCAAATTTGAGAGCCACCATCGACAGGTAATCCTGCAAAGTCCAGTCCTTAAACTTTTTCTCCATGATCAGAGAGAGGTAGTTATTGACCTCGCGTTCGGCCAAACGGTACATCTCTTCCTTCTCGCTTGCAATCGTAAGCGAATATTTCTTACCGGCAATGCGGAGGTTGATAGCCTGATGTGCCATTTATGCTGTGTGTATTTGGTTGTTCTTGTTCGTCAGTTGGTTTTCGTCGTCAAGTTTGCCGAGCAGGGCAATGCATTTGTCCACCTCCCGCATAAGACGGTTGACGCGCATTCTGGCCTTGTCCCGGTTTGGGCTCTCTCCTGAGAGACCTTCGGAAAGTTGCAGCCGGGCCACTTCGTCGTTCAGCTGCTTGATCTGCTCCTGCATTTTGCGCTTCTCGATCTTGAGCTCGTTGCATTGTCTGTCCAGTTCGACACAGAGTTTCGACAACCGTCGGTGGTCGTCGATGAGTTGCTGTACGTGCAACCCGATATTTTTAATTACACTCTTGTCGGCCATAAACTTTTTGCGACTATTCCCAATTCTACACTTCAAAGGTAGAAAAAAGAACCCGAAAAAACAAGTTTTTCTCCTGTGAACTCATCCTAAAAATGGAGGGAGAGTGGTGTAAAGGGTACTTTTCCCCCTTTAGCGGATGTGTTCCAGAACTTCTGCGTAGAGATCGTAATCGGCGGCCGAGGTGATGCGAGCCTTGTAGAAGTGTCCTTTCATCAAACGGCGTCGGTCGGCGGGGATCAGGATCTCTTCATCGACATCGGGCGAGTCGTATTGTGTACGGCCGACATAGAAATCGCCCTGACGCGAGTCGATGATCACCTGCTCGACATTACCCACACGGCGACGGTTGTTCTCAAGCGAGATTTCGCGCTGGAGGGTCATGATGCGTGCGGCGCGCCCGTCCTTGATTTCCTGCGGAATATCATCGCTCAACTCGCGTGCCGAATAGGTGCCCTCCTCCTCCGAGTAGGTGAATACGCCGAGGCGGTCGAATTTCACATCCTTGACGAACTGTATCAACTCCTCGAAATCGGACTCCGTCTCACCCGGATAACCCACCATGAGGGTGGTACGCAGGGCAAGATCGGGAATGGCGCGGCGCAGACGCTCGATCAGGGCGTAGGCCTCGGCCTTCGTGTGACGGCGGCGCATCGCCTTGAGTTGCGAGTCGGAGATATGTTGGAAGGGGATATCCAGATATTTGCAGATTTTGGGCTCTTCGGCCATCGCTTGGATCACATCGTCGGGGAATCCCGCGGGGTAGGCGTAGTGCAGGCGAATCCAGCGGATGCCCTCGATGCGGCACAGACGGCGCAACAATTCGCCGAGTTTGCGTTCGCCGTAGAGATCCATGCCGTAGTAGGTCGAATCCTGTGCAATGACGATTAATTCGCGCACACCGCGTTCGGCCAGTTTGCGTGCCTCCTCCTCGATCTGCTCCATCGGCACCGAAACGTGGTGACCGCGGATCAGCGGAATGGCACAATAACCGCACATCCAGTTGCAACCCTCGCCGATTTTCAGGTAGGCGTAGTGGTCGGGTGTGGTCAGACGGCGGTCGGTGATCAGTTCGCTTTTGTTCTTGACGTTCAGGCGTTCCAGAATGCCGTCCCACGAGCGTGCTCCGAAATATTCGTCCACTTCGGGGATCTCCTTGCGCAGTTCGTCGGCATAGCGTTGCGACAGACAACCGAAGACGAACAACTCTTCGATTTTGCCTGCTTTCTTGGCCTCGGCGGCACGGAGAATCATCTCAATGGATTCCTGTTTGGCATCGGCGATGAAACCGCAGGTGTTGATGACCACCACCTGTGCATCGGTGCGGTCGCTGTCGTTTACGACTTCATATCCCGCGGCGGCAAGACGAGCCATAATATGTTCGCTGTCCACCGTATTCTTGGAACAGCCCAGTGTGATTACATTAATTTTTCTCATCGCCAAACAGTGCATTTACAAATTCCTTGCGGTCGAACATACGCAGATGGTCGATACCCTCACCGATGCCGATATAGCGCACGGGGATGCGGAACTGGTCGCTGATGCCGATGACGACACCGCCCTTGGCTGTTCCGTCCAACTTGGTGATCGCCAGAGACGTTACCTGCGTGGCCTGCGTGAATTGCTTGGCCTGCTCGAAGGCGTTCTGTCCGGTTGAACCGTCCAAAACGAGCATCACTTCGTGCGGCGCACCGGGGATCACTTTGTCCATCACGTTGCGGATCTTCTTCAACTCGTTCATCAGGTTCACTTTGTTATGCAGACGGCCTGCCGTGTCGATCAGAACGACGTCGGCGTTGTTGGCTTTGGCGGATTTCAGTGTGTCGAATGCCACCGAGGCGGGATCGGAACCCATTTCTTGATGGATCATCGTTGCTCCCGCACGGTCTGCCCATACCTGCAACTGGTCGATGGCGGCGGCACGGAATGTGTCGGCGGCACCGATCCATACTTTCTTGCCGGCACGGGTCAGTTTGGCGGCGAGTTTGCCGATGGTCGTGGTCTTGCCGGCACCGTTCACGCCGACAACCATCACCACGTAGGGTTCACCCTCGCGGGCTTCCAGTCCGAAATTTTCCTGCGAGCCGTGAGCCTCTTCCATGAGCGATGCAATCTCTTCGTGCAGCAGGTTTTGCAACTCGGAGGTGTTCATGTATTTGTCCTTGGCAACGCGCTTCTCGATGCGTTCGATGATCTTGACGGTCGTCTCGACACCCACATCCGAAGTGATCAGCACCTCCTCCAATTCGTCGAGCACGTCGGCATCGACCGTCGAACGGCCTGCCACGGCGCGCGCCAACTTCGAGAAGAATCCCGTTTTGGTTTTGTTGAGACCCTCGTTGAGTTCTTCCTGTTCCTTTACGGCTTCTTCGTGTTGTTGTGCGACCTCCTGCTCGGAGGGGGGAGTTGTCGGTTGCTTCTTCTTAAAAAAATCAAAAAATCCCATATTCTGAAGATATTAATGGACGGGTGGGCTTGAGGCTTTCCCGTCAAAAAGTATATAGTCGGACAAAGATAACAAGAATGGTGCAATTTGAGAAGTAAAAAACAAGAAATATTCTACGTTTGTTTGATTGTGAATGGTTTACAGACGGACATTTGACCCGCTCGGATAGGTGTGGCGGTGAATGTCGTGAAAATCACCTGAAACAGGCAGGAGAATCTTCTCGAAGAGGAAAACAAAAGATCGGAAAAAATCCGTATATTTGTCCGTTGAGAGAAAACGATAAGAACATGAAAAAACTGATGCTTGTTTTTGCCGCGTTGGTATGCGGTATTTTTTCGGTGACGGCGCAGGATCTGATCGTCAAGATCGATGCCACCGAAATCAAATCGAAGGTGCTGGAAATTGCGCCCGATGTGGTGAAATACAAAAAATTCTCGAACCTCGAAGGTCCGACTTACATCCTGCCCGTCAGCGAGATCGACCACATCCTTTTTGCCAACGGCGAGAAGGAGCAGTTCCGAAAGACAACGCCCGAAAAACCGATCCTCGCGATTTGTCCTTCAAAACCTTCCGAACCCGTGAAACCCGCCGAGGAAAAGGTCGCTCCGACACCCGCTCCGAAGGAGGAAATCCCAGAAGGTTATGTCCGCAAACGCTTTGAAGTGGGCGAATTTTACGATCGCGGGGGAGTGCGCGGTGTGATCTGTTCGGTGACGGAAGACGGACAGCACGGACTGGTCGTTTCGTTGCAGGAAACAACCCTTGCATGGTGCAACAAAAACATACCCGCAACGCTGAAGAAAATCGGTCTGGACGACAAACACGACGGCGAAAAGAACCTTGAAAAACTGAAAACGTATATCGCTGCGCAAAAAATTGATATTCATAACTTTGCGCCCTTTGCATGGTGCGGAAAATTGGGCGACGGATGGTACCTTCCTTCGATCAACGAACTTTTGACGATTGCCGTGAATTTCAATGGCGGAAACCGTGCAGTTTTCAATCGTGAAGCGCGTAGTAAATTCAACGATACGTTGCGTGCGCACGGCGGTGCGAAGTTGGATCGGTTGATGTATTATTTTACCTCGACCGAGAGCGAGGAAGCCCGCGAAGTGCTGACGAGCCACATGGCACCCGAACCGCCCTATATCGTTCCCGTGAACAAAACCCAGAAGTGGCTGGTGCGTGCCGTGCATAAGTTTTAAGGCGGACGCAATTGCATAAAAAAGGATCTTCCCTTATGGGAAGATCCTTTTTGTTTTTGAGTCTATTCCATCGGACGGATGCGGATTTCAGTCAGAGTGCTTATTTCGCGTTTCAAGCGTTCGAGGTCGGTTTTCTCCTCGACTTCGCCGTAGTGATAGGGATAGAAAATCTTCGGGTGCAGATGACGGATCGCCTCCACGGCCTGATCCACGGTCATCGTATAGGGTTGATTGACAGGCAGGAATGCAATGTCAATGTCGCGCAGCGAGTACATCTCCTCGGTTGGTTCGGAATCGCCCGAAATGTAGATGCGCGTACCGCCGATCGTCAGCACATAACCGCAATCTTCGCGCGTCTTCGGGTGAAATTGCGTGTGACCTTCGGAGGTGTTGTAGGCGGCAACGGCCTCAATCTTGAGGTAGGGACGCGGCGAGAACTCCTCTCCGGGGCGCATGATGTGTGCCGTGACGGCCGATTCGCCCGTCGTGTGGTCACAGACAAGGGTGGTCTCGGTTGTTTGCACTTTTTTGATTGCTTCCAAATCGAAGTGATCAAAGTGCGAATGGGTCACCAGAATGACATCAGCCTTGGGAAAATGCACATAGTCGGCATATTCGCTCACGGGATCAATGTAAATATGATGTGTTCCGTCGAAAGTGATGGCCAGCGAGGCATGCTTGATGAAGGTTATTTCGAGCGTCTTGCCGTCGCGGGTTGTCAGTTTGTCGGAGGGGAAAGAGTGTTCTTGCGTGTTGATCTTTCCGAAAATTGAATATAGTGACATATCGTGTGTGTTAAGTGGGGTTTTCAGGTTAAAGATAGGATTTTTTGTGCGGTTTTCAAAGTCTCTTCCGGTAATTCTTCTTGAATATACGTATATATACCTATATATATTATAAGGCGAAACGTATCCCCGTCGCAATACCCGTCTGGAGTACTCTGAAAATAGTTGTTTTTTGTAAGATGGTGACTGATA
>RCNH01000227.1_pt1 | contig 26623 bp, 27 predicted proteins | sample 2041161 | NCBI WGS metagenome assembly RCNH01 (sample SAMN09708215, study PRJNA481090) | Feces metagenome, whole genome shotgun sequencing project. | biome: feces | host: Leptonychotes weddellii | place: Antarctica: Sion Island | collected 2010-03-01 | reverse complement strand
GTGTCATCCGATTCATTGCTGTCTGCTTCATAGTGAGACAGAGAAAAATCACAGCTGTCAAGGGGAATGCGGACAAAGCGGTACTTCATATTCTCACCGCCGAAATATTCCTCCAGCATGGCCTTTTTCTGCTCTGGATTCATAAGAGAATACATATAGGCAGCAGATTCTGTAAGAGCACCGCCAAAGCCGTCAATGGTCTGATAGGTGGCCTGCGGATACAGGTTAATCAGCTCGGTTTCCCGACCCAGATCATCCTCAAAGGGGACCTGTGTTTCGGTGGTGCATTTCTGGTTGTTATTGTAAGTCGTTGTAAAAGATGTTAGATTCATGGAAAATATAAGCCTTTCCTGTAAAATTTGCAATGAAATTCTGAAAAAATACCCATGCAGCCGATGTAGAAACAGAAGGCGTCTTGTGAGCTGCTTCTTGTCATCGGGCACAGGCAGGTTCCATTACTGGGCTTCATATTAGCACAGGCCGGGTCCTTACGCAAGCGGTAATATAAATGCTGACAGACATTATGACCTGGTGTGCAGCAGAGCGTTGGAAATAACGTAAATTAAGGCTGTCCGAAAGCAGCAGATACAGCCTTTCAGGCTCTGAGTCGGGAGCGGGCCATCAAAATGACCACAGAAAAAAGCCGCCCGCCTCGGTCAATATGTTTTAATTTTTATGCTATAACAAATGCAGGGGCCAGGCAATAAACCTGACTCCTGCATTGATTGCAAAATCTGATGAACGGTGTGATTTGGATGGAATGCTGTAGTTCAGAAATTCATCACGATCTTTTGGTTGTCGTGCTCGATGACATCCAGATGAACATTGTAAACCTCTTCCAGCATTTGGGAAGAGACTACCTTTCGGGGATCTCCATGGGCAACGACGGTTCCCCGACTGCTCAAGGCAATAATTTCATCGCTGTATTGGATGGTCTGGTTCATATCGTGCAGAACCATCACAATGGTGATGCCGCATTTACGATTGAGCATCCGAATCAGGTGAAGAATCTGAATCTGATAGCGGACATCAAGATAAGTAGTAGGCTCGTCCAGCAGCAGGACTTTGGTGCCCTGGGCCAGTGCCATGGCAATCCAGACCCGCTGACGCTGACCGCCGGAAAGATTCTGAATGCTGCGGTTCCGAAGAGCGGTGATGCCGGTGATTTTCATGGCCCGTTCAATGAGCCGCTGATCTTCTGCACTGGATGGGGAGCGGCCCATCTTTGTATAAGGGATTCTGCCGTAGGCCACCAGATTCTCCACGGTGAGATCTCCCGGTGCTGTGTTATTCTGGTGGACAATGGCAACCCGACGGGCGAACTCCTTCAGACTCATCTGATTCAAAGGAATATTTCCAAAGAGGATTTCTCCGGAAGATGGTGTTAAATTCTTGGTCAGCAGCTGAAAAAGGGTGGATTTTCCGCAGCCGTTGGGACCGATGAGTGTGGTGATTTTTCCTTTGGGAATACTGAGATTCAGATTCTTGAGCACGGTCTTTTTGTCATAGCCAAAGGAAAGACCACGGATATTAAAGCAGTTGTTATTATTTTCCATAGATTCCTCCGCTCTTTCTCAGCAGCAGTACAAAGGCAATGCCGCCCACGACAGACAGTATAACAGAGGCGTTCATCTCATAGGGACGGATGAGGGTTCTGCCCAGGGTATCCGCCAGCAGGAACAGAAGACCGCCTGCCAGTGCGGAGAAGGGAATCAGCAGCTTGTGTTCACTGCCTACGAAGATGCGTCCGATGTGGGGAATCAGCAGGCCGATGAAGCTAACAGGTCCCACAATGGCGGTACAGCCGCCTACAAGAAACACAGCGGTGACACTGACTACAAAGCGAACCATGTCAATGTTGACACCCAGGCCCCGAACAGTTTTATCCTCCAGGCCGCAGAGGTTGCACCATTTGGCACAGATAAAGGCGACAATCAATCCCGGCAGGGATACGCCGAAGAGCAGGTATACATCCTTCCATGTTTTCATGGTGATGTTTCCCTCCACAATGGAGGCAACGCCGGAGACGTTTCCGCCGCTCATGGAGCTGACGGCTTCGGAAAGACCGGAAAACAGTGCCTGCATGGCAATACCCATGAGGATGATCCGCAGAGGGGAAAGGGACCCCTTCCATGCAAGGCCATAGACCATGGCAAAGACCAGCAGACCGCCCAGAAAGCTGAATACGGGGGCGATAAAGTACAGCTGCGGGAATATGGCTGCGGCCAAAACGGCGGTGAAACCGGCACCGCTGGAAATACCCAGCAGGCCCGGATCAGCCAGCGGGTTTTTCAGGACAGCCTGAAACAGGACACCGGCCACAGCCAGACAGGCACCGGCCATGATGGAAATGAGAATCCGGGGGAATCGCAGATCATACACCGTGGCAACATCGGGGTCGAAGGAAACAAACAGACCGCGAAACAGCTGACCGGGAGTCAGCTGAATGCTGCCCAGATTCACGGAAAGGAAAAACAGGGCAATCAGTCCGATGATGACCACCAGAAAGGCGGCGGTGATTTTTGGGGTGGATTTTTTCAGATTGGTCATTGCTTGCCTCCTATAATCAGAGTATCGGAGAACAGAATCCCGTCCAGAACTTCCAGCGCCTCAGGATAGGTGAAATTGGCACTCATTCCGAAGTAGGCAGGGGGAAGATCATAGACCTGATTGTTTTGTACGGCGGAAAAATGCTTCCAGATGTCATTGGTCCGGAACTCCTCATCGAACATCTCCATGACGCTGTCGGGCAGGGCATGGGCCGTCCGCAGAATGATATCCGGGTTCTTCTGGAGCATGTCCTCGGTATTTACATTCAGAAATTCCTGGTCGGTTCCGGCATAGACATTGGTGGCCCCTGCCAGATCCACAAGGCTTCCGGCATAAGAGTTTTCCGTGGCCACCACATAGGAACCGGGCAGGCCCATCAGCACCAGAACCGTAGGAGCAGGCTTGTCCTGATGGCTCTCACGGTAGTCGGTAATGAAGGTTTCAAATTCTGCCACCATTGCGTCGGCCTGTTCCTGCCGGTCAAACAGCTCGCCCAGGTCTTCAATGGATTTGTACATGCCAAATACGGTTTTCAGGTTTAGGAATCCATATTTCAGGCCTGCGGCCTCATATTTGGGCTGTAGGTCACTTTGCAGACTGGAGGGGCTCAGAACCCACTCCGGGGCCAGCTGGGCCAGAACCTCCATATCCGGGGCCATGGGGCTTCCCACCACGACGGCATCCTTGTAGCACGCGGGAATGTCTGCAAGAGAACTGTTGGGAACGCCCACCAGAGGCAAATCCAGTCTGCGGCAGATATCCATTACGGCAATACTGGTGGCGGCAATGGTGCCGTTTCCGGTGGAAGCCGCAGATTCGGCTTTTTGATTCACGCATCCGCTCAGAAGCATAGCCAGACACAGGATTCCCGCCAGAAAAGATTTAGCGAGCTTCATCTTCCATTTCCTCCCAGTTTTCGTCCCAGAGGTCCTCGGGAGAATCGGCATTTTCCGGCTCATCCTCGTCTGCGGGAGGCAGAGGCTTTTTGCTGCTGTGCAGCCGATTGCATACAAGGGTCTTGATGCCCCAGAAGCACAGACATGCCAGCATCTGGGCGCAGAATACCAGGACAAAGAACATAATCCAGACCTTGCCGGAGATGATGACCTCCGGTATATTTTCTGTGGGTTTGGAAGCTTCGGTTTCAGTGTCTGTGGGCTTGGCTGCGGTGTTGCTGCCGCCGGTCACGAGACCGGGTACATCGTCACCAATGACAGTGCTGCCGGAACCGGAGGAGTTTGCGCTCTCCTGGGACTTTGGGGGAACGTCACTGTCTTCCATCCGGACAAAGTTTCCGGTGTTGCCCTGGGTGAAATTGTCTACGGTTACATAGAAGACGACTTCCCGGCCCATGGCATCTATAAAGCATGCGGCCTGTACGATGGCATCTTTTGCAGGAATCGGAATCCGCAGATCCGCAGAATCATCGCCCTTGGCGGTGGTTTCAGCCTGGACGGTTGTCCACTGGGAGTCGCCGGGCTTCTGCACGGAGAACTCTGTGCGGGAGATATTGCTCATCAGGTTAAAGCGCATGGTGAGGTAAAGCTGACCGTCCGGGGCGGTTTCCACAAGAGCGTTGGAATCCACCACGCTGGTTACCATGCTCTGACCCAGTGCTTCACTGCTTTCTCCGCCGGAGTCTTTGATGTCACTGGTGACGGGATGGCGGTAAGAACCGGTGGCTGTGGCACTTTCGCAGGGAACCTCTGCGGCAAATACGCTGAAAGCCAGGCAGGACAACACAAGAAGAAGTGTTGTCATCCTGCAAAATGCAGATAATAATTTATGCTTCACCATGAAATACATCCTTTCCTTTGCGACGGTACCAAATCAGAACAAAGCTCACACCCACAATGAGAGAAGTAAACAGAACATATCCCAGCACCCGGGGGAACAGCTTGGTGGTGATCCGCAGGACTTCCGGCTGGCTGACTGCCTCGGATTCCGGAGCCTTGGAATCAGTGGGCTTGGGTAACGGGCTGGAATCCTTTTGCGGATCTTTTGCCTGATTGGGTTTATCGGTCTTTTTGAGATCGTCCAAAACCACATAGAATTTCTGTGTGGTATGCATGACCGTATTGATATAAGCGCTGCACATGAGTTTTGCATCCAGAGAAGCTTCAATGGCCTCCTTGGGCAGAACCACAGAAACAGGAGTCACGGAATATTCCCCTGATGCGGGAATGAAACCGGGAGCTTCTTCAAAATGTTTTTTCACCTGCTTGTCCGGGTGAAGTGCAGCGGCATATTTTTTCCCTTCATAAAGAAATGCCACATCTGAAAGCGGCGTACCCTCGTCTGCAAACTTGGGAACCGGATCGATCACATAGAGGGTGAGCTCTGCGGTGTCTCCCTGATAGACAATGTCTGCCTTTTCATGGAACAGAGAATTACACATACTGGCGGTTTTGAAGTCATCGCTTCTTCGCATGGAGACCTTGCTTTCGTAATAGGTTTTTTCTCCCTGCCCCATGGTCAGTGTTGCGGATTCTCCGTCGATTCCGTTTGCAGAGTTGGTTCCGGTATCAGCGGCAGAGGCGTCCTGATTGGACGGAGCGGACCCGGTCTGCACCAGATCCTTGAGAACCACATAGAAACCAACATTCTGCTTCATGATGGCATTGACATAGGCAGTGCACCGGATAGCTTTGCCGGAGGCTTCCCGGATTGCCTGCATGGGCAGCTGAATCACGATGGGGGAGGCATTGTAATTGCCGGCGGTTTCAATGAAACCGGGTGCTGCATCAAAGTGCTTTGCAACCTTGCTGCCGCTCAACTGGGTGGGATAGGACTTGCCCCGATAGGTCATGGAAATTTTTGAAAGCGGGGTGCCTTCGCTGGCAAACTTGGGAACAGGATTGATTACATAAAGGGTCATGGTTGCGGTATCGCCCTTACAGACAATATCGGCCTTGCGGTAAAACAGGGCATTGCACATGCTGAGAGAATTAAAATCCGTATCCTTTCGCATGGAAACCGTTGCGGAGTAATAAGTCTCTCCGCTTCCTGGTTTTCCGGAACCGGAAGGAGGGGCAATGGGGTCTGTGGGAATATCTGCAGGAGGCTCCACAGGAGGCTCCACAGGAGGCTCAGTAGGTGTCACAGGGGGATTGGGAGTGGTAGGCTTCGTCTGGTTTCCGGGATCGGAGAGATCAGAGGGCTTTCCGTGCTCGTAACGGATGTGAAATTGCAGAACGCCGGAATAGGTACCGGGCTTTGCAGCACGGATATCTTCTCCCAGAATGGTCAGCTGACCTTCCGCAGAACCGCTCTTTGTAAAGTGGCGGGTTCCGAACTGGTTATGACAGGGCAGAGTGGAAGCGGCTCTTTCTGACAGAGCCAAATCAACCCGGTCCTGAGAAGAAACCGTGATGCGGCCGTCTTCCTTTTCCGGCATGGTTACCTGGACAGTATAAAACTGGGTAAAATCTCCCTGAGCGGGCAGGGTACCAAGGGAAACCCGGTCGGGGATCACAACATAGTAAGAAGCAGCCGGAGAGACGGAAGCTTCAATGGTGGTGGATTGGTTCGTTTCGATGATGGGGGGGATTGGTGTTGGAGCTGCCAGAGGCTGAGCGGACTGCCCCGCCGATGGCTCGGCAGCTTGGGCCGCAGGAGGAAGCGAGGCCGCAGCAACCGAAAGGGAATTGCAGATGAAAAGAGCCAATAAAAGAAAAATCGCAATTCCTTTCCTCAATTGTTTCATATATGTGCTCCTTTTTACGAATTTGTACCAAATTGGGTAAAAATTCCCGCAGAATATCCTATTCTGCGGGAATTTCCAATGCGTTTGCTTATTTGGTTAACTTACTTTCCGGCAAAATAACGGATGGTGAAGTTAGCATTGCCGGTGTAGTTGCCGGCAGCGGCAGCCTGCACATCAGCAGCAGCAACAGTGAATTCACCGTTCAGAGTAGCGGTGACGGAAGTCTTCTGAGCACCGAAGCTGTTAGCGAAGGCCAGCTCGTTCTCACCATTCTTCAGAGCACCGGCAGCGGGAGCGGAAACTTCCACATAGCCCTTGCCCAGATTTTCGGCAGTGACCTCTACCTTGTAAGCAGTGGTGTTGTCGTTCTCAGCAGACAGGGTGCCCATTGCAACAGTCTCAGGAATGGTTACGGTGTAAGTAGCCTGAGGAGCGGCGATGTCAGCAGTGATCTGCATGTTCTGCTCAGTGGTCTCGGTTGCGGGGGGCTCAACGGGGTTGCCGGCGGCCTGAATGTCATTGAGCTGAATACGGAAGTTAACATCGGCATTCATGACAACGTTTACATGGGCGGTAGCGGCAGCGGGAGCGGTAGCCAGGCTATCCAGCTTTGCGGCGGGGATGGTGAAGGTCAGAACCTGAGTGGACAGAGCCTTACCGGCCTCCACACCAAAAGCGACGTTGGTCTCGTCCATGGTGCGGACAGGCTTGGAAGCAATGTCGGAGACAGCGTTGTAAACAGTGCCGTCCAGAGTCATCGTCGCATTTGTGAGGGTGCCGTCCTTGCCCTGATCGGGGAAAGTAGGCACGGGGTATGCAGCATAGAGACGAACTTCGGCGTTCTCGCCCTTGATGGCGATGTCAACGTCGTGGTCGAACAGAACGTTGCACATGCTGTTCTGGGACTGGGTTTCATGCAGCATGGTCACCTTGCCGGTGTAATCGCCGTCAGTGCGGTCAGCTGCGGAAGCGCCAATGGCGCTGAAGCCAACAGCCATCACCAGAGCCAGAGCGGTGGAAAGCATACGTTTGAAAGTCTTTTTCATCGTGATTCCTCCTGAAATGAAGTAAATAATATATTGATTTCACACAAAAGTGGAAAATCCTAAGTTATTCCTCTGCACGAAGCACACAGTCCACTGTGGCACCGTTTCTGGGAGAGAAGGCACCGTCTGTTGAGAATGTGGAATACTGAATGGTAATGTCGTAATCACCGGGGGCCAGAGGCTGGGTCAGGGGAATGGTGTAGAGATGCTGACCGGGCTTTATGAGCTTGGACTCAAAGATTTTTTCTCCGGTATCCTTGAGAAGGAAGGAAATCTGAAAATAGACCTGATTTTCTTCCGGGTTATACAGATCAACCTCAACTTCTTTGGAATTTGCAGCGACGGGAATGATGGTATAGCCGGGAATCTTGATTCCCCGGGACTGGGCAGCGGCTTCGGTTTGCTGCACCTGCTCCTCCTCAAAGCCAAACTCCGGCAGATTGCTGGTTACCGGTCCGTCTTTTTCTGAGGGTTTCAACAGAAAAAAGGCACCGACAATCACAACTAGCAGCAGAATTCCACAGATCAAGGCTTTGCGTGTTTTTGCGTTCATGATGGACCTCCTGAATCTTCGCTTGCCAAAATTTGAGTTAGTATCAGCTAACAGATGGTTAGCTGATACTAACCCCTTGCACTTAAAAAACCTCCTCATATAGGGGGGAAATATGGGGAGACTGCCAGAAAGTGAAAGAAAACCGGCAATAAATTTTAGGATTGGTACGGCAACGAGGATTTCTATGCTGGGATCGCTATAGAAAACAGCTACCATGGGTTAGTCTTTGCTAACCCATGGAAAATATAAACCATTTTTTCCTTCTTGTCAAGAGCCAATTACAGAAATTTTGCATAAAAAACCCGGAACGAGGCATCCGGGGAAAAGGAAATCAGCAGAAGGGAGGAGAAAAAAGTACAGGGAGAATCGGGTGGGGAAATGGGGCTTTGCACAGGCCTATTGCCGATCTCCATTGATTTTTAACATGGAACCGCTTATAATAATACTACAAAACTTGAAAGAAGTGTTGTGCGATGAGGCTAGAAAAAATTCAGGACTATATGAAAAAGAACCATATGCCGTATGAGTATTTTGAAGAAAATGACTGCGGCAGCATCAATTTTCTGCACCGGGGACTGTCCTACCGGATTTGGGAGTTTTGCGACCCGGAGTATGGAGCGGAAAGCAATGTCCGTTCCTGCGGACGCAGTGAGGATTTTACCGGGGACTATGAGGCGCAGATCATCGAAATTCTCAAAACATGGTAAAAAAGCGGCTGACAGGAATTTCCTGTCAGCCGTTTAGCGCCTCAACCCTGCTGAAAAGGACCGGTGAAAAGCACCTGCTCAATCATGATCCAGGTGTGAAATTACTCTGGAAATTCAATGGCCGTTTCTGTTTGAGTGATCCTTCTGATTCTGCCTTCCGGGAAACGCCCATTCTGGCAATCAGTGCAGCTCCGTGTGCCTTCAGCCAGGCTTCTCTTGTCCGGTAGTCCGGCAGAATTCTTTCGACCTCTGACCAGAACTGTTTGGAATGGTTCATTTCCTTTCGGTGGCACAGCTCGTGAACCACCACATAGTCCAGCACCTCAGCGGGAGCCAGCATCAGCAGACAGTTGAAATTCAGGTTGCCTTTGCTGCTGCAGCTGCCCCAGCGGGTTCGCTGATTCCGGATGGAGATTCTGCCGTATGTGACACCTACTTTGGGGGCAAAATAGGCCACTCGTTCCGGGATGCAGTCCAAAGCCTGCCGGGCGAGAGGCTGAAGCGCTTCCTCAGTCAATGGGGGAAGCTGCGGCTGCCGGTGCAGCGATGAAAGATGGGCTTCAATCCAGTGGGACTTGCTCTGCACAAAGCGGAGAATGTCGCCCTCCTGCATCCGGCTGGGACAACGCACCAGTACCTGTCCCTCAGGGGTGATCTGAATGGCAATGGTCTTTCTGGAACTACGAATAATTTGATAGGATATCTGCATACCGGGCCTCCATACAATAAAAAGGGACAGTCACTTCACTGCCCCAACAAAACTATCATATCATAGCCTGACATAAAAAGCAATCTTTAAACCAGTAAAAATCTGCTTTTTTCCGTTGTGCACCATTGAACCGGAACTTATTCGTGTAGATTGCCCTCTTGTAATCTCTGAATTACTGTGCTACTATATAGGCACAAAGAGGTGATACCAATGTACAAGTAACACCTGGATTCCGATGAATTACGGAATCAAAAGACGGACTTTCCAATATCTTCCGATTACATAAATAAGAAGTACAAGCAAGGAATTGGAAACGGAAGCAATTCAAGTGAAAAGCAGAAGGTTCCGTCTATCCTGAGAAAGCGAGGTAACCAGGATGTTAGGTCCCGACAATTCAGCGAAATACCCCCTGATGTGGTAAGAGTCAAAGACTTACCGATCAGGGGGTATTTCGTTTGCAGAAATTGTGCGGCACCCATTGTGTGCCCTTTGCCTGCCGTCGGTTATTGACCGGCCTTTTTCACGGCGTGGTACTCCTTGTGGATTTCGGAGCAAAGATCGGCAAAACGCCAGTCGCTGTTGTGCTTGGTATGAACTGCCTTGATGACACCGGAGGCCACCTGATTGATCATAGCGGTTCCCAGCTGCTCCTGTCCGTTGAATCCATCCAGAAGGGCGAATTTTCCAATGAGAGGATGGTCTGGCTTGGGCGGGAACTCCTTCCCGGATAAAAGCTGCGCCACCGTCAGTGTGGTCTGGGTATCGGATACTGCCTTGCAGACAATGCCTGCCTGCTGGGCCATAGAAGTCAGTGCCAGCATCTGCATACCGGAAAGTCCGTAAACCAGAATGGTTTTTTCTGCTTGTTTCATGATTGTACACTCCTCATGCTGCGTCATAGGGGGATGACACATTCTTTCTGTGCTCCATCATATCATACTTTTCCCATTTTGAACAGAAAAGAAAAGTAAGGGGTGGAAGTCTGAAATCCGGCGAAAAGGTGGTGAAAGAATTGTAAAAATCCGGGTTTTAAGCTATAATGAAGCGAAACGGCGGGAAAATGGAAGCTGCCGGAATCATGAAAATCATAGAATTTGAGGAAAGAAACCCATGGGCTATATTGCAGTAATTGATACAGAGACAAACTGGTATAATGATGTAATGTCAATTGGTGTTGCAGTGGCAGAGGAACACACATTTGAGCTGATAGATGCAAGGTATTATGTATTGGAACCGGAAGCGCATATGGGAGGAATGTATTCTGATGCGCTGGGCCTGGTGGAGGCTGCCAATACCGTACGCTGTACCCGCCGGGAGGCCATGGAGGATCTCAGAAGCCAGATGGAACATCTGGGTATCACCAGGATGTTTGCCTACAATGCCCGATTTGACTGCAATCATCTGCCGGAGCTTTCCCAGGTGACCTGGTACGACATTATGCGGATTGCGGCATACCGGCAGTATAATGCAAGAATTCCCTCAAATGCGCCCTGCTGCAGCACAGGCCGGCTGAAAAGAAATTATGGCGTGGAGCCGATCATCCGAATGCTGTCCGGGGACAATACATATTCCGAAACCCATAATGCACTGCTGGATGCGGTGGACGAGCTGCAGATTATGAAGCTTCTGGGGTTGGAGATTGAAGCATATGAATGTGCCAGACTGTAAGTTAGAAAAACAGGCAGCTCATGGAAAGAAAAACTCCATGAGCTGCCTGTTTGTTTTGGCTTTTATTTCTCCGGGTCGTAGTGGTGGTAAATGCGGTGACCGTCCAGGGCGAAAACACGGCCGCTGAATGCACCCATAGGGGTCTGCTCCAGAGTTTCACGGTAAATCTCCATACGGCTGTCCACATTGTCGATGAGGGAAAGCAGCTCGCTTTCGGCGCACATGGGGGTTACTGCGGCGCCGTACTCCGGCTTTCCGTGGTGGGACAGCAGAACATGTTGCAGCAGCACGGACTTCTCCTCCGGAATGTTCAGCTCTCTGCCGATTTCGGCGGCTTCCTGCGCCACCATGACCAGATGCCCCAGTAGATTGCCCTTTACTGAGTAATCCGAAACCAGGCCCAGTGCCGAGAAGGTGAATTCCTCCCGCTTGGAAAAGTCGTGCAGCAGCGTTCCGGTGAGAAGCAGATTGCGGTCGATCACCTCCGGGTAAAGGGAGGCCAGAAACTCTGCGGTTTTCAGCATATTGCCTGTATGCATCAGAAGACCGTGGAGGAAGCTGTGATGGACGCTCTTAGCTGCGGGAATGGTGCGCAGCTGCTGACTGTGGCGGCGGAGGAACTCCTGGCAGACGGCCTTGTAATCCGCATCGGTGAGAGATTCCACAGTGGACAGAATCTCATGGTACATCCCGCTGACATCGATGGGAGCCACCGGAACCAGAGTGGAAATGTCCACAGCATCGTCAGCTCCGGAGAGACGGAGTTTGTCAATGGTGATCTGCAAAGCACCCTTAAATTCGGAGATCTGCCCCAGCAGAAAGACCACTTTGCCGTCATCTGCTGAGCTGACAGGGCCGGTATAGTCCCAGCAAATCACGGGAACCGAGCCGGTTTTATCGGACACGGTGGCACTTAAAAAGGATTTTCCCGATGCAGTGGTTCGGAGGGAAGCGGATTGCAGAATGTAAAATCCGGCAACACTGCTGTTGGCGGCCATGTCACAGACGGAAAGATGGGGCACAGGTGTGGCTTCTGTTACAGTGTTTTTATCATCGTTCATCATATATCATTTCTCCTTCGGTAGTTCATGGGGAATTACAATTTTCTCCACGCAATAGGTTCCGTTTTCAATTTCCATGACGGCCATGGTGATTTCCTGATGGAATCTTCTGGGGCCGCAGCTGCCCGGATTCAGAAACAGGACACCGTCCCGTTCTTCCTGGGCGTATTTGTGGGAGTGACCGTAGATCACCACATCCGTACCGGTAAGGTCGGCGGGAATTTCTTTCTTGTTGTGCACCATGAAGAATGTCACATCCCCCAGGGAGAAGGTGAGGTTCTGGGGAATCTCTTCGGCCCAGTCCTTATCGTTGTTGCCCCGGACCACATACAGGGGGGCGTACCGGCCTAATTCCTCTACAATTTTTTGTGTGTTGATGTCTCCGCCGTGCAAGATGGCATCAACACCGTTAAGCTGCTCCAATACCTGCGGGCGTAAAAGTCCATGGGTGTCAGAAAGAATGGCAAGCTTCATAAAATATCTCCTTCTGCCGAATTCTGCCGGTTTGCACAGGGACCCAGTTACGGGGTTGTGCAGGAACCCTGCAATGCGGGGCATCTTGCATCCGCTTTTCGGCGGATCGTACTTCTCCTTCATAGTATAAGAGATTATGATGAATAATCAAGAGAATCAGTGATACAATTTTGCAATCAGCAGATCAAACAGAAAAAAGCCTTACCTGCGGGATCGGGCAGGTAAGGCTTTTCTTAGGGGCATCATGCTTTATTCTGCGGCTTCTTCTTCCTGGCTGGGAGCCGTTCTGGCTTCGCTGATACGCAGCACAAGGCTGTCACCGGGAATGTGAAGGGTAATATGCTCGTTGTTCAGTTCCGGAATGTCTGCAATTGTAATCTGAGTACCGGGGCCGGCACCTTCCAGATCCAGGGTGATGTTGTCCACCATATACTGGGGAAGGGATTCGTAGGATACTTCGTCGATCATCTGTTCCAGTACGCCCCGAATATTTTCGGTATTCTTCCGATGGATGTGAACCACGCTGTTGACCGGCTGACCGGCCTTCAGTGCCTGAAAGCTGAGGTGCTCCACATTCTGGTTGTCGGGGTTCCGGGTGTACTCCTTAATTTGGGTGGGGATGATTTCGCCATCCAGCTTCAGACGAATTTTGCTGCCGTCATGCTTTTGACGAAGCAGCTGGTTTGCAATTTGCTGATCCATCTGGATAGAAATTGCGTTCGGCAGTGCGCCTCCATACACAGAGCAGGGTACAATGCCCACTCGCCGCAGGTGCTTTGCTTTTGCCTTGGGGTCACGTCTTTCCACATTGATGATGTCCATTGTGTTCCTCCTAATAGTATGATTTATTTTCTATACTGCTTTTCCGATTGTCAGCAGTTGGTAGACATAAAAACGAAGCAACATAAAAAAGAAGCACTCTATGTGTGAACACACTGAGGCACACTATGAAAAGCCCTTCTTTCGGATGGTTCTTCTGTTTGTGTATGTAGTATATCATAAAGAATGCAAAAAAGCAAATTTTAAATAATTTGTACAAAATAGGTGTTTTTGTCGAATCCTTCAATTTACAGGCACGATACCGCTATAGTTTCCATAACAACACAGAGAAGAGCGGGGGTCAGTACAAGGCCCTGTGGTTAGAGATTCGGAAGAATGTCATAAAAATAAGGTCCGGAATTCGACAGCTCACGCTTCCAATTCCGGGCCTTTTGACGATGATAGGCTTTGCTGTTTTCGGGCTTCCGGGTGACGGGACACAAAGGGCCCCAGGTATTCCGGCGGCTGGCATTGATCTTTCGCTGTTCCTTTTTGGAACGCTTTTCATAGGGAATATACTGCTTCATGACATTCTCTCCTTCCTGTTGTTTTCCCAATCATATCACATTTATTGTGGGGAATCGTGAAGAAATTGAAAATTTTAGGCCGTGTACTGCAATATGGCACATGGGATGGTTCCTCTATCTGAGTTCCCGCACAATCCATGCCATAAGAAGTCTTACAATTCCTTCCTGCTGCACTTCACTCAGTTGGATTCCTTTCGGAATGTGATACCATTTTTCCAGACAGCCTCTGCAGCAGCAGGCACAGGCGTGCTGCGCTACAAATACCGGATGGCCTCGCATGGGTGTCTGCTTACCGTCGTTGGGGATTTCCGCAGGAGCCAGACGCTGACGCACAAAATCGACGGCATGCTGCCGGATTACAGGCAGTCCCTTGGCGGCGATATATGATCGATCCTGTTCGGTCAGATGAAATCGGGACCGAAAATTTGATTTTTGCAAGTTTGCCAAGGCCTCTCCAATGGTCATAACGGTACCCCCTTTTGCTGTCCGTTAGTATATCATATTTTTTGATGCCTGTACACATTTCTGTATAGCGCTGTGCCAGGTACATAATTCGCTTTTAAAATGGGGACGAGTGCATGGAAAAGCGTCTGAAAGAAATGCTGCATATGACTGTATTGTAAAAAATATAACTCTTTGGAAAAAAGAAGCTTGCAATATTTGCAGCAGATGAAAAATTCAGGTCCTGTTTTTACAGCTGCCCCTGGCTGCCTGCTGGACACCTGTCTGGAATTTCCTCGCTGGGAAGTAAAGAAATGGACGAATGTAGACTGGCTGTGGAATCCACAGGAAGCCACCCACAGCAGGGTCTGGAAGAAGCAGAAGCTGTCGCTCAGAATATTTGTGCAGAATGTTTTGCGGTGCGGATCTGCAATCGGTGATTTTTTATCGATTTAAAAAGATGATTTTGTATAAATAATCAAAATATTTCTTTCTTTTATGGTCATTCCGATGATAGAAGGTTTATATAAAAGGTGCTATAATGTCCTCATTAAGGAGGAATTATCACATCCTTAAAAACTGGTATGAAAGCGAGGAGCAGATGCATTATGTTAGATGAATCTTATTACCGGAAAACGGATGAAATTATTTCCCGCTATGTCCGGGATGCCCGCTCTTTGATTCCCATTATGCAGGATATTCAGGCAGAATACCGCTATCTGCCCGCAGAACTGCTTAGCTATGTGGCAAAAGAAATCGGAATCACTGAGGCAAAGGCCTACAGTGTTGCTACATTTTATGAGAATTTTTCCTTTGAGGCAAAGGGTAAATATGTAATAAAGGTCTGCGATGGAACAGCCTGCCATGTGCGCCACTCCACCCCTGTTCTGGAGGCGCTGTGGAAGGAGCTGGGCCTCAGCAAAAAGAAGCACACCACGGACGATATGATGTTTACTGTGGAGACAGTTTCCTGCCTGGGTGCCTGCGGACTGGCTCCCACCATGATGGTCAATGAAACCGTATACCCCTCTATGACCCCGGAAAAGGCATTGGCACTGATTGCCCAGCTGAGAGGTGAAATCTATGATTAAGACTGCTGAGGAATTGAATCAGACCCGCTTGCAGGCGGAAGAAAATTTAAAACGGTACGATTGCCGCATACTGGTCTGCTCCGGCACCGGATGCATTGCCACCGGCTCCAATGAAATCTATAAGATTTTCCGGGATTTGGTGAGAGAGCATCCCGATGTGTTGCTGGAGTTTGCCCCCCATGACGAGGACGAACATCAGAAGCTGGTGGGCGTTAAGAAAACCGGCTGCCAGGGCTTCTGTGAGCTTGGCCCTCTGGTCCGGATTCAGAAGGGGGACCAGGTTATTCAGTATATTAAGGTGCAGCCTGAGGATTGTGACGAGATTTTCCAGAGAACCGTTCTGGGAGACGAGATTCTGGAGCGGCTGCTCTACAGCAAGAATAAAAAGTATTACATCCACCCGGATGAGATCCCCTTCATTGCCAAGCAGACCAGAATTGTTCTGGAAAACTGCGGTAAGTTCGATTCCGAATCTTTGGACGAGTATCTGGCTGCAGGCGGCTTCCGGGCCTTGCAGAAGGCAATGTTTACCATGTCCCGGGAGGATGTCATTGAGGAAATCGACAGATCCGGTCTTCGGGGAAGAGGCGGCGGCGGTTTCCCTACCGGACGGAAATGGAAACAGGTGGCCCGCCAGAAAGAGCCGGTCCGCTATGTGGTCTGTAACGGCGACGAGGGCGACCCCGGTGCCTTTATGGATGGTTCTGTCATGGAGGGCGATCCCTTTAAACTGATTGAGGGCATGATGATTGCTGCCTATGCGGTTCGGGCAGAAAACGGTTATATCTATGTCCGGGCGGAATATCCCATGTCCGTCTCCCGGCTCCGGGGAGCCATTGCTCAGATGGAGGAGCGGGGACTTTTGGGCGAGAACATCTTAGGTTCTGATTTTACCTTCCATCTGCATATCAACCGGGGCGCCGGTGCTTTTGTTTGCGGTGAAGGCTCTGCATTGACTGCATCCATTGAGGGCAATCGGGGAATGCCCCGTGTGAAGCCGCCCCGTACTGTGGAAAAGGGCTTGTGGGAAAAGCCTACTGTACTTAATAATGTAGAGACCTTTGCCAATGTGCCCAAGATCATTCTGAAGGGTGCGGACTGGTTCCGCTCCATCGGCACAGAGGGCAGCCCCGGATGTAAGACATTCTCTCTCACCGGTGCCATCGAAAACACCGGCCTGATTGAGGTGCCTATGGGCACCACGCTTCGGCAGATTATCTTTGATATCGGCGGCGGCCTGAAATCCGGCGCAGAGTTCAAAGCTGTCCAGATCGGCGGCCCCTCCGGCGGATGCCTCACGGAGAAGCATCTGGATGAGCCTCTGGATTTTGACTCTGTGAAGAAATTCAATGCCATTGTAGGCTCCGGCGGCATGGTGGTCATGGATGAGCACACCTGTATGGTAGAGGTGGCCCGCTTCTTTATGAGCTTTACCCAGCGGGAATCCTGCGGCAAGTGTGTCCCCTGCCGGGAGGGCACCAAGCGGATGCTGGATATTCTGGAACGCATCGTAAACGGCGAGGGCGAGATGGAGGATCTGGACACCCTGGAAGAGCTGGCAAAGATGATTCAGACCATGGCACTGTGCGGACTGGGAAAATCTGCCCCGCTGCCTGTTCTCAGCACCCTGAATACCTTCCGGGACGAGTATATCTCCCATATTGTGGACAAAAAGTGTCCTGCCAAGATCTGTACCGCTCTGCGCCGTTATGTAATCAATCCGGCTCTTTGCAAGGGCTGCAGCAAATGCGCCAGGTTCTGCCCGGTCAATGCAATCTCCGGTACCATTAAGCACCCCTATTCCATCGATTCCACGAAGTGCATCAAGTGCGGCTCCTGCAAGGCAAACTGTGCCTTTGATGCCATTTATATCGACGCATAAGGAGGGGAAATCATGGGAATTATTACGATTAACGGTAAAAAATACGAATTTACCAATGAAAAAAATGTGCTGACCATTATCCGGAATGCCGGTATTGATATCCCCACCCTGTGCTATCAGCCGGAGCTTTCCACCTTTGGTGACTGCCGGCTCTGTACGGTTGAGGATGATCGGGGCCGTACCTTTGCTTCCTGCTCGGAAGAACCCCGGGACGGCATGGTGATTTACACCAACACCGAGCGGCTGCGCAAGCACCGCAAGCTCATTGTGGAGCTGATGCTGGCAGCCCATGACAGAGACTGCACCACCTGCGAAAAGAGCGGTGACTGTCCGCTGCAAAACCTTGCACACCGCATGGGCATTAAAACCGTCCGATTCGACAATTACAAGGAGCCGCAGCCCATTGACGACAGCTCCTATGCTATTGTCCGCAATCCCAACAAGTGCGTGCTTTGCGGAAACTGTGTCCGGGTGTGCAGCGAATTGCAGGGCGTGGGGGTTCTGAACTTCATGCACCGTGGCAGTGATGCCATGGTGACCCCTGCCTTTAACCGGCCCCTGGCATCGACCAATTGTGTCAGCTGCGGCCAGTGCCGGGTGGTCTGCGCCACCGGTGCGCTCACCATTCAGGATCACACGGAAAGGGTCTGGAAAGCAATCAATGACCCCAATGTGAGAGTGGTGGCCCAGATTGCACCTGCTGTCCGTGTGGCAGTGGGTGAGGCCTTCGACATTGCAGAAGGCTCCAATGTAATGGGAAAGATCGTCGCAGCCCTCCATACTATGGGCTTTGACCGGGTTTTTGATACCACCTATACCGCAGACCTGACCATTATGGAGGAGTCGGCAGAATTTCTGGATCGGGTTTCCAATGGGGGGAAGTTGCCGCTTCTGACCTCCTGCTGCCCTGCATGGGTTAAGTTTGTGGAAAATGAGTTCCCGGAATTCAAGCCCAATGTGTCCTCCTGCCGCAGTCCGCAGCAGATGTTCTCGGCTTTGCTGAAGGACTATTATGGAGATCCCGCCCGGAAAGGCGGAAAAAAGACCTTTGTGGTTTCTGTTATGCCATGTACCGCCAAGAAGATGGAGGCAGAGCGGCCTGATTCCTATACCAACGGCGTAAAGGATACCGATGCGGTCATTACTACCACCGAACTCATCCATATGATTAAGCATTTCGGCCTGGATTTTGCGGCTCTGGAAGAGGAGGCCTGTGATATGCCCTTCGGCCTTGGTTCCGGCGGCGGTGTGATCTTCGGTGTTACCGGCGGCGTGACAGAAGCAGTTTTGCGGCGCCTGTCACAGGTACAGGACCGGAACGCCCTGACCACCATTGCCGAGTGCGGCATCCGGGGAAATGAAGGGATTAAGGAAGCCACCGTTCCTTACAACGGAATGGAGCTCAAGGTTTGTGTTGTGTCGGGTCTGGCCAACGCCCGAAAGGTCATGGAGCAGATCAAGTCCGGAGAAAAGAAATATCACCTGATTGAAGTTATGGCCTGCCGGGGCGGCTGCGTTATGGGCGGCGGTCAGCCCACCAGACTGGATCATAAGAGCTCCAATGCCAGATCCAAGGGCCTGTACGCAGTGGACCGTTCTATGCCCATTAAGAAATCCAACGAAAATCCCCTGATGGAGTTCTTTTATAACGGATATTTCAAGGATAAAGCCCACGAATTGCTTCATACGCCCAAGCACTAAAAAGTACTTATAAGGAGAGGTTTGTTATGTCTGATAAAACTGCTGCATCTTCCAAAGGACATGTTCGCTGGATCACCCGGACAGCAGTCTTCACAGCACTGCTGCTGGCCCTGCAATGGGCAACGATGGGGACCCAGGCCTTTGCCGGACAGTTCATCACGGGTTCCTGTGTCAATGCTGTTTTGGCTGTGGCTGCTTTGCTTGGCGGCCTTTGGAGCGGGGTTACTGTTGCTGTCCTGTCTCCGTTCTTTGCCTATCTGCTGGGAATCGGTCCCAAGCTGCTTCCCATTGTTCCGGGTATTGCCGTGGGCAATGTGGTGTTTGTACTGGCTCTCTATTTCCTCATGGGTTCCGACCGGAAGCCGGTAATGCAGCAGGCAGTGTTCCTGGTGCTTTCCGCTGTGGCTAAGTTTGCCACACTGTATCTGCTGGTTGTCAAGTGCATTGTGCCCATGATGGGTGACGGACTGAAGCCGAAGCAGATTGCAATGTTCTCTGCTATGTTCTCCTGGCCCCAGCTGGTTACCGCTCTGATCGGCGGCACAGTGGCACTGCTCATTGTGCCTCTGCTGAAAAAAGCCATTCGGTAATCGCTTGCCTGAAATCGAGATTCTACCCAATTTATAAGAAGAAACAACTCCCTACAGCCTAAGCTGCAGGGAGTTGTTCTTTTTTTTGAATATCTCTTAGGAGGGACGATAAAATGATATTTTTGGATAATTTGAATAAAAAATATGTTGAGAATAGAAATAAAAAAGCATATAATGAATAGCACTGAGAGATGGTTGCCTGAAAAAGGAACCGATAGGAATGCGGTCAAAGCAAGAAGAGGCCCCAGATGCCGTTCAAAAAATCAGGGTTAGATAGTGCATAAAACCCATAGGCAGCAGAAATTTAGAACGCATGGGCTCCAATATACAATGTGTTGGCTTATTGCTCTTTCGTAGCTTCGCATAAAAGCCAATGAGCGAAGGAGGAAAATTCGTGGATCAGAACAAGATACAGGAAGGCGTAAGACTCATTTTAGAGGGAATCGGGGAGGATATCCATAGAGAGGGCCTTTTGGAAACACCAGAGCGTATTTCCAGAATGTATGAGGAATTGGCGGCCGGCTATACAGATGATGCGGCGAAGCATTTGCAAAAACGGTTCCATGTGGACAACAATGACATGGTGCTTGAAAAGGATATTCCGTTTTACTCTTTTTGCGAACATCATATGCTGCCCTTCTATGGCAAAGCAGCAGTTGCTTATATTCCCAACGGTGAGGTAGTGGGATTAAGTAAAATTGCCCGTACATTAGAGGTCTTTGCCAAGCGTTTTCAATTACAGGAGCGATTGACAGCACAAATTGCGGATGTGTTCATGGAGGAACTGAAACCACATGGTGTTATGGTTTTAATTGAGGCGGAACATATGTGTATGACCATGCGAGGCATTAAAAAACCGGGATCAAAAACAGTGACGGTGGTGACAAGAGGCATTTTTAACGAGGATGAAAAACTCCAAAATCAGTTTTACAGAATGCTGGAGCACAGATAAAATGGAGCGTGTCAATAAAATCTGCGAACACCGACTTTGGAAATTGCATATCACACAATTACAAAAGGCGGAAAAAGAGCGTATTTTCTGCAAACACGGAATAGAACACCTATTGGATGTGGCGAGAATTGCATATATTGAAAATTTAGAGTGTGACTATCATATTTCAAAAGAAATCATCTATGCAGCAGCACTATTGCATGATATCGGCAGATTCGTGCAATATTCACAGGGAATACCGCATGAAACAGCAGGGGCTGCTTTGGCAAATGAAATTCTGAAAGAATGTGGATTCAGCAAACAGGAACAGGAGCAAATTCTTTCAGCTATTTCAGGTCATCGAAATGCGGAAGCTCAGAAAGAAAAAAGCTTGGCAGGCCTGATTTATCGGGCGGACAAGCGGTCAAGAATGTGCAAATTTTGTCCTGCATTGTCAGAGTGCAACTGGAGCGAGGACAAAAAGAATTACTTATTGAAAATCTGAATCAGTGGGGTATTAGACATGATGAAAATAGGAAATCGTCTCTTTGATGTAGAACATGATTGTTATGTCATGGGAATTTTAAATGTAACACCGGATTCTTTTTCAGATGGCGGAAGATGGAACGACCTGGACAGAGCCAAACAGCATGTGGCGGATATGATCGAGGAAGGGGCCAGCATCATTGATGTAGGCGGAGAATCTACACGCCCGGGACATGTGCAGATCACCATTCAGGAAGAAATAGAACGAGTTGTGCCGATCATTGAAATGATTAAAGCAAATTTTGACATTCCGGTGTCGATTGACAGCTATAAAAGCCCTGTTGTGGAGGAAGCACTGAAAGCAGGCGCAGATATGGTAAATGATATCTGGGGCCTGAAATACGATAGAAAGGTTGCGGATTTAATCGCACAGTATCAGGTGCCCTGCTGCTTGATGCACAATAGAGATAACACACAGTATCACAATTTTGTGGAAGAAATGTGTCAGGATTTGAGAGAATCGGTGGAAATTGCAAAAGCAGCGAAGATACAGGATGAGCAGATTATTCTGGACCCTGGTGTGGGATTTGGTAAGTTATACGAACATAATCTGATGGCCATTCATCACCTGGAAAAGCTGAAAGAAATCGGATATCCCGTGTTGCTTGCCACATCCAGAAAGTCCGTCATTGGCCTGACATTGGACCTTCCTTCTGATGAGCGTGTAGAAGGTACGGTGGTAACAACAGTAATGGGCGTAGAAAAAGGGGCGGCCTTTGTTCGGGTCCATGATGTGAAAGAGAATTTAAGAGCAATCCGAATGACTCAGGCTATTTTGAGGGAGTGCAAAGGATGAGGAACTATGATGAAATCCGCATAGAAGATTTGGAAGTCTATGCCAGACACGGCGTGTTCCCGGAAGAGACAAAACTGGGACAACGATTTATTGTGTCGGTAACGATGTATACCAATACTCGAGATGCCGGAAAACAGGATGCGCTTGATTTGTCTGTGGACTATGGGGAAGTGAGCCATTTTGTTACCGCATATATGCAGGAGCATACATATAAGCTGATTGAGGCAGCGGCAGAGAACCTGGCAGAAGAATTGTTGCTGAAGTATCCGCTGCTGGCAGGGGTAGAGCTTGAATTAAAGAAGCCATGGGCTCCGGTGGGATTGCCTTTAAAATATGTTTCTGTAAAAATCAGCAGATTCTGGCACGAGGTATATTTGGGCCTGGGTTCCAATTTGGGAGATAAAAAGGCATATCTGGATTATGCAGTGGAATCCTTAGATGCAATAAGAGGCTGTAAAGTAGAAAGGACCTCACAATATCTGGTAACAAAGCCCTATGGTGGGGTGGAGCAGGATGATTTTCTAAATGCCTGCCTTTCCTTAAAGACCGTGCTTTCCCCGGAAGAGCTTTTGTGTGCAATGCACGAGATCGAGCAGAAGGCCCATCGGGAGCGAATCGTGCGCTGGGGGCCGAGAACCCTGGATTTGGACATTTTGTTATATGATGATCTGGTGATGGAAACAGAAAATTTGGTCATTCCTCATATAGAAATGCATAAGAGGGAGTTTGTGCTGGAACCTTTAAATGAAATTGCACCCAATAAGCGCCACCCAATTTATAAGAAAACAGTTTCTCAGATGCTAGAGGAATTAAAATCAGTATAACATAAAAATGGCTGAGAGATTTTCACTCTCAGCCATTTTTATGCAGATATTCAGTATTCTATATTTAGGCTTTTTTGATTGCCTTCCAGATGGAACTGATTTTCGGGGTGGTGCCGTAGAGCAGGACGCCCACACGGTAGATCTTTGCAGCCAGCACACCGATGCCGATGGCGGAGCCAATCAGGATGGCAATAGAGATTACCACTTCATAGACCGGAACAGTACTCATAGCCAGCCGTGTAAACATTGCCATAGGGGAGGTGAAGGGAATGAAGGAGCAGACCTTCATCAGAAGGGTATCCACATTTCCTGCTCCCATAGAGAACATGACCACCAGAAATGCAATGACAAACAGCAAAGTGACAGGCATGACGGCGGTGTTGATATCTTCCAGCTTGGAGGTGGTGGAGCCGATTGCACCATACATAAAGGCGTAGATCAGGAAGCCCAGAATAAAGAACACCAGCATGTAAAGGAACAGATCAACAGGCATATCAAAAACAGAGGAAATCATGGGAGTGTCTGCCCAGTATGCTTTGTTCAGGTGAAAGCAGACCAGAGCGGAGCCAAAGACTGCCACCAGCTGGATGAGACCTGCAATGCAGGAGGCAATCACTTTTCCGAACATCATACTGACAGGCTTTGCACTGGTAATCAGAAGCTCCATGGCACGGGAGCTTTTCTCTGTGGCTACATTGCCTGCCACCATCTGACCGTAGAGCAGAATGACCAGATACAGGGCGAAAATCATAACATAGGTGTAGGAAAAATTTTGCATCTGGTTTTTTCCAAGATTTTCTGTTCTGTTTTCAATCTGCACTGAAAGCGCATCTTCTGCCTCCTGGGCCGTCATGCCGGTTTTCATCATAGCGTTCATCTGATAGAGATTTTGCAGCACAGAGTCCGCAGTAAAGGTGTTGCTGTCATACATGGAAAGATTGTTTACATAGTATGTGTAGGATGTAGGGCTCTCCAGCACAAAGGCGCATTCGACCTCACCGGATGTGATTTTTCCCTTTACATCATCCAGAGAATCCGCTGTGAGAACCACATGGTAGGAAGGAAAGGCGGCGGCAAAGGCTTCTTCAACAGAGTGCCCCTGCATGTCACTTATCACCAGCATAGTGGGCAGATCTGCGGAGGAGACAGCTTCCTGGAAATCAGAGGAATCTGGGGAATTAGGGAAATCAGAGGAATCAGGGGAATCAGATGCCTGGGTAAATCTGGGGAAAAACATCACGACGGCAATGGCCAACACAAGGAAAAGTGTTACGCCTACAAAAACCTTGTTGGTAAAGTAGTTTCTTACCTCGAATTTCAATATTTTACCGAATTGTTTCATGGCTTCATCTCCTCAATTCTGCTCTCCGGCGTACTGTACAAAGATGTCGTTCAAAGAAGGCTCAAACACTTTTATTTCATCCATATCAAATTTGTCTGTGAGCTGTTTCATTACCGCCTGCTTTTCGGCAGGGGATTTCAGAGTAATCATCAGAGCATCGTTATCCCAGGGGGTGCAGGCATCTCCCAGGGCTGCTTTGATTTCCCTCCGCTGCTCGGACCGAACCACTAGGCGATTTCTGGGATAGTTTCTCTTGATGGTGTGCAGATCCCCGGACAAAACAATCTCGCCGCTGTTCAAAATGGCGATGGTATCGCAGAATTCTTCGATATAGCTCATTTGGTGGCTGGAAAACAGGACGATTTTTCCCCTTGCGATTTCCTCCTTGACCACATCCTTCAAAAGCTTTGCATTGACTGGGTCAAGTCCGGAAAACGGCTCGTCCAATATGACGATCTGGGGATCGTGGGCCAGAGCGGTAATCAGCTGTATTTTCTGCTGATTGCCCTTGGAAAGGGTATCAAGACGCTTGTTTCGATACGCTGTCATTTCCAGCCGTTCCAGCCAATAGTCTACAGCGGCGGCTGCCTTCTTACGGCCCATCCCCTTCAGCTCTGCAAAGTAAATGAGCTGGTCAAAGATTTTTTTCTTGGGGTACAGGCCCCGTTCCTCCGGCAGGTAGCCAAACTGAACCTTGTTGTAGTCGATTTTTGCACCATCAAACAGGATTTCGCCGCTGTCTGCGGGGAACACATCCATGAGAATGCGGAGTGATGTTGTTTTGCCGGCACCGTTTCTGCCAAGCAGACCGAAGGCTTTTCCTCCTTCCGCTGTGAGGGAAACACCCTGCAATACCTGCTTTTCGCCAAAGGACTTCCGGATGTTTTTCATTTCCAGTTTCATCACACATTCCTCCATAAAAAGTGTGCAGTCAAATATATATCTCATATAAATTTTGCTGAATTAGGACGATAGCAAATTGTATGGTGGGCTTATTATGGCATAAGACGGGAAAAAAGTAAAGTATTGATTGCAGGAAACAGCTGCAATTTGCGGACCTGTGATGTTCCGGCTGAAGGATTGAAGCTGGAGTTATTTTGTTATAATTACCAAAAATACGATAGAGTACTTTAATTGTTAAATGAAATATGCTACGATAATTTATATTTAATGAAATAACAAGGAGGACAGAATGATGATTCAGATTTTATGCCCGGAGTGTGCACAAAAGGCACAGCGCAAAATGAATCGGTTCCAGCAATTTTGTTATTACTTCAAGAATCCTCTGTTCCCATTTGCAAAATCAATTACGCAATGTCCCCAATGCGGTAAGATGCATATGCTTTCACATATTCAATGCGTGATGTTTGGTGTGTTCCATACCATTATGCTGACGGCAATCTTCTGGGTAAGAGTGATTGCAGAACCAGTGCTGCCGGATGATATTCTGCCTGTGTTCATACTTCAGCAATTGATTCGGTTTATATCTTGGCTTCTTGCGGTTCAGATTTCCCTGGCGGCCTCCAAAACCCTGTTCCCCTGGGAATGCATCGAACCGGAGGACCTTTTGATCTGGGGCGATAAGGGAAATAAAAGACTGCTGCTTGCCACATTTATCAGTTACTTTATAAGTTTTATGCTGCTTGTATTGGGTATGATGAGACTTATGATAAAATAGCACAGATAGAAGGAAAGAGACAGAGATGACAAAATTTCAAGTAAGATTTTCGGCTGTCTGGTGTGCTGAACTGTTCGGCGGCCCTGATGATAACATTTGTATGGCAGGAGACAGAACCAATACCGTAAGACCACGGATCGGTTCCCGGTAAACGGCACCATGTGGAAGGATGTGCAGGACTGGTCTGCGGAGCGGTTGGAATCCTGCTAATGGTATTTTTTGGATAAAATGCTTCCGTTTTTTGCGGTTTTGATTTGAATTTTGTGCTTTTTCCATACAGTTGAATTGTTGACAATGTATACAGCCCATGGTACAATATCGGAGGAATTAAAGTATAAAACTGAATAATCATATGTGCTGTACGGTTGTTCTTTCCCAGGGAAAGACGTTAAAAGGGAATTCGGTGAGAAACCGGAGCAGTCACCTCTACTGTAACGTGGATGATGAGGCAATTACCATTGGAATGTATTCTGAGAAGGTGCCTCAGCAAGTGAAGCGAAGCCAGGAGACCTGCCGTATGGATTAGAAGAATGTTTTGGGCTGATAGAATGATTCTTTACACGATTATGACACGCATGGAAGCGCAGTGCGTGTATTCGTTGTGCATATAAGTAAGAACACAGTCTTTCAACATTTGATGAAAGACTGTTTTTTTATGCGTCATACCGGAATTGGTGTGGGGCACAGCAGCAAAAGATCCAGTCTCCAATGGCGTTTTCTGTAAGAAGATCCGAGTATTTGATGCAATGCTGATTAAGGAGGGAAGCCAGAATTCGGCAGAGACATCCCGCACAAACACAAAGCATAGGATGGACATTCACCGGCCTATGGTCGGTATAGTCAATGGTAGCAAAAGGTAAGTCAGCAGAATGTACAATTTAGAAAGGAAGTAAAAAGTATGAAATCCACGCAGAAATCATGGAGCAAACGAATTTTTAGTTTGCTGTTGGTAATAGCAATGATGTTGCCAACATTTTTAGT
>RCNH01000218.1_pt1 | contig 26637 bp, 38 predicted proteins | sample 2041161 | NCBI WGS metagenome assembly RCNH01 (sample SAMN09708215, study PRJNA481090) | Feces metagenome, whole genome shotgun sequencing project. | biome: feces | host: Leptonychotes weddellii | place: Antarctica: Sion Island | collected 2010-03-01 | reverse complement strand
GAAGTCCGCGCCCCAGTTGTTTGCGTCACGGCAACGACCACGGAGGCTGACTTCCGCTTCACCGGCAGGGTCATCCACCCGCAGAAGCTCCACATCTTCGTACTGCGCCGCAGCTTCGGCAAAAGCCTCTGCCACCTGTGCGTTCAGAAACCATTCCCGGGTTTCGTTGGGATCCAGCTCCTGGGGGAGTCTCTTGCCGGGAGTGTACTTGTTGTGTCCTGCTCCATATGCGATTTTAAATGCCATTATGTATTCCTCCTATATATATCTTTTTGGTGTCTTATTCAACAGGGACCATCTCGACATAGTTGCCGATCAGATCCGCAAGAGGGTTGAAAACGGGATTCCCGGTGTCTCGGATGCAACGGTAAAGAACCCCGTCCTGCATGTAGTATTTGCCCTTCTCCAACTTCATGTTGCCCTTGTAGTGAATAGGGTCGTATTGATCGCCTGCATAGAATTCAGGAATCAAACGGTACAAGGACTCAGTACCCTTACCAGGAACCCATGTCTTAGAGAACACATGGTCACCGGGTTTGTTGACCTCATAAAGATCATTCTCATGAGTGAACTTTTGTCCTGCAATAGCTTTCTGACCGATCAGATTAGACCACTCCGGATATCGGTCTCGCATCCGCACCGCAGTTGCATCATCAACGGAGAGCGTCTGGACGTTCTGCCGAATCATGAGTTTCAGGACTTCCTGATCAGAGAGAGGGCGGTGACGCTCTTGGGCTTCATACCGTTTTGCATCGTCTTTCCTCCGAGTAATTTCTTCGGAAGTTTCTTCTCTAATGACACCGTTAACTCTAATCATAAATTCCTCCTCACAGTATTTTGATAATCTTTGCGCTTATCGTTTCCAAGGTAGCGGAACCGTCTGCATAGAGTCCAAATCCTTTGAATGCGCCATTTATGCTCCTTTCTATTGCGCATATAGGAACATTCGTTCGGAATGCAGATGCTCCGTATATTGTAAGCTTAGAATTTTGAACAGCAAATATAGACGCTGCAGCTATATTACTATAATTTAACTGTTTTAAAGGAATTCTGCATAACTCAACACCATACCTTCCTGCTATATTCAAAAACGCAGTACCATCTACCTGCTTGTCTCCTTGAGCGTTATTAATATAGGCTAAATACAATCCATCACTGATAACACCAGTTTTGGTGTCCTCGTTGACTAGGGATCTGCCACCCTCGAAGATCACCTCTCCTGCGAATCCACTAATTCCGCCACCAGATCCCTTAGGGAGGGTCACAGTCACAGGCGGTACAGCAGGCATACCAGTCTGGCTTGCTTCGAAATCGATCTGCATATGCTCGATGTCAGCCTGAGTGACAGAAGGGGTATAATATCCTCCGTCTCTTCCGGGCGTACCGTCTCGACCTGTGGGGCCTTCAGGTCCGCGATCTCCCTTAGGACCAATCGGACCGGGAACTCCGGTGCTGGGGCCTGCGGGTCCGACTGGGCCCCTTTCGCCCTGCGGCCCCTGAGGGCCTTGCTCGCCTCTGGGGCCTTCGGGTCCGGCTTCGCCGGGAAGCCCTCGTTCACCCTGTGGGCCTCTTTCTCCAGCAGGACCAACAGGTCCGGTTTCACCTGTCAATCCTCTTTCACCTTGTGGTCCTTGGGGACCAGCGGGGCCTTGCGGTCCTTCAGGTCCGGGAATCCCGGTTCCGCCGATCTGCTGGTCCTTCGACATGGCACCGATGTTTTCCAACACCTGTTTTTTCTGCCTTTCCGACAAATTTTGAGGTGCCGTTCTTACAACATCATTCGGGAAAAAATCATGATATGATATAATAGACATTGTTTTCTCCTTTTACATATATTAGTAGAAAGGCCTTTCGCCCTTGTAAGAAAACAGGGATGAAGTTGCCGCATTCCGTAAAATCTTTCACATTTTTTCTTCCCGAACTGCCCGAATTTCAATGGAACTTTTGTTTTCCAGGCCCTTGCCGCCTGCCTCGATGCAGATAGAAGAAATGGCTGCCGCTGTAGGAATCACCTCAATGGTCTGCGACTGCGTGATGCCATCTTTTCGCACGGAGAAGGATCCCTGCCTGACACCATCCCGGCACGCCAGATACACGCTACAGATCTTTTCCTGCATCGGATCTCCGACCGGGCCGAAGCGGAAAACATCTTGATCTCCGTTGGTCCATCGCAGGCTGACCGTCAGCTCTTTGGCTGCATCTGCAGACACCGGGATCTTTACTGCAACAGAAACTGACTTGAAATGGTAGGGCGTACCGTCCGGTTCGGCGCTTTTCTCGACTGTTTTCCGACCACTGGAAATCTCAATCCGTTCGATCAGTTCCGGCTGATCCTCATGATCCGAAGCAGCGCCGATATTCTTACGGGCCTGTTCCTTCTGTTCAGGGTTCAGCTCCTGAGGGACGTATCGGACAGCATCAGAGGGGCCGCCGGCTCCTGCCTCCTCTAACCGCGAAAGGCGTTCATCCAGCTGATGCCAGGTCAGTGCTTCAGCCTCATCACTAATGTAATCCGGCGGCTTAGGCTGGCCACGAATAGCGAAGCATGCATCCAGAATGGTAGTTATGTGATCCGCCTCCATGCACTGCACATAAATGTACAGCCTGCCAGCGGATTGCAGGAGGATATTAGGGATATCCACATAGATGGTCCCTCCCTCGTTGTATGCCTCCCGGGCGATTGCATCTGCCTGATTGGCGGTAAAATCTACCACCGTTCCTACCGGATAATCCACGATCAGCCGCTGACCGGTGTTCCACTGCCAGAGGTATGTAGTTCGAGACTCTAAGCTCACCAAAATTATCACCTCCTATGCAATCTGTACCCAGTAAGCGGGGTACACACTAGGACTCCAGGTACACGTATATACATGCTCCGGCAACTGGCAGACATAGTGCTTCCCTTCGAATGAAATTTTGTCACCAGTGATATAACCTCGGTGAGGATCATATTCCGGCCATTCCCCCGGCTTGGCAGCCGGAGTTTTTCCCTCCTCAAGTACTCGCAGACGGCGCTCATGATCATCAATTCGGCCAAGCAGATCTGCGAGTCCGGAAGGATCCGCATGATCCCGAGCCAAGTTGGCCAGTTCAATGTGCTCTTCCGGAGTAATCTTATCGGCAAACTCCAATTTATCGAGCTTCTCCAGCATCCTGGGAAGAGGCATCTCTCCAATCAGGATGGTATCTCTTGCATACTGATAAAACGATGACATATTACACATTCTCCATAATCGCGGCGCTGACTGCACCGGCGTCAGAAAACCAATTGCCATACTCACATACGCCCGCCCCATTGCGAACAATCTGGCGGCGGTATGTCGGTACATTTGCCCGCCATGCCCGGTAATACTGCGTAATATAGATCCACCGGCCATCGTTGACGATTGGGGTTCCAAAGGTATTGACAACCCATAGGAGACCACTTTGAGCAATCGGCAGATTTACGATCCGTGCTGCAGTAACATCGTCGACTGTACTGTATAGGCCCGGATCTGTATACTGATTGACATCCTCACCAGCCAGAATGTTTCGGCTGGCAATAAGCCCGCCTGAGATAGCTATGTCAGCGTTGCACCGTATAGGTAAACCTACGGAAATTGTATGATCCGGGCCTGCCTGCTGTCCGATGCCAAACGCCATCCGCTCCTTGTCGATCTGCAGCAGCGCAAATGCGACGGGGCATGTGCGATATGGGGACGTTCGCGCCGGAGGCCACCGATCGCAGACCTCAATGCTGCACTCGTAGTCCAGTCCAGGATCCGCCGGAATGATGGCTGTGCCGCCTTTGATCTGCTGGGTACCGTTCCACGCATAGAGCTGTTGTGTGGTCCAGTATTGAGCACCTCTCACACGGTACTTGATTGCATAACGTGCTGTAGCCTTTACCAGCGGGTCTACAGAGGCATCAAATACCACCGTGGCATGATCTCCCTGCGGATTGTCTTGTCCGTCTGCAGCACATCGATAGATTTTAAGGATCTCTGCCTTCGGAACATGATACGGTGCTACATCAATATAACCACCCTCATGATTCCATCGACCGCGGGAATCCCGCGCCCAGGCTCTTACATAGATCTGGCCCGCATCCGGCAGTTCGAACTCGGTCCCCGGCTGTGCTGCTTTAACATCTCCGGCGATGATTTCGTACTCAACGATGCTGGACCCATAAACACCTGTTGCAGTTGCGTCAATCTTAACTTTACTCTTACCCTGAACATAGGTTCCAAGTTCCCCCAGAAGGCCAGTCGGGTCAGACAGGGTCATCCGGCAGCTCGGCACCACGCTATCGGGGATGGTCATGGTCAATCGGATTTCCGATGTACCGACGGTCTGACCATTGATTATGGTGCTGCAGATCACCGATACGCTGACGGTAGTACCTTTGGTGTTTTGCAATGCCCAGTTGATGGGAGGCGTCCAGCTGTACGAGTCAGCCTTCAAACCAGATACAATCGTCATGCTGGCATCGCCGCAGGTTGCAGTGATCTTATGTACGGCTGCCGAGCTGTATCGGTGTAAGTGCAATGTATGACTGCTGCCAAGAGTGCCGTTGCTGCCCGACAATACGGATGCCGCTGCTCCCGACGTCTCCATTTTGCCGTCCTGTGCACCAATTGACCAGTACATCCATCCGTAGGTAGAAAAATCGTCTGGGAAAACCCACACGTAGTATCTGGTCGATGGCAGCAGGACGATGTCGGCACTTCCAACAAAGGCAGATCCGGAGCGGCTCAGGCGGCAGGTATACGGAGAGTTTGCATTTGCATCGGTGTGGCTACTCGGATCAGTCCCGATATAGTACCGCAAATATGAGGGTCTCGTACCTCCGGCATCAGACCATCCCACAAAGCGGATGGATACACTGGATGCACCAATTGATGGAGCGGTAATCTCGTACCGTGCAATACGGGCCATGTGATTTTCGATGCCCACAACTGCTGACATTCCAGATTCCCCGCGCCGGTAAAACACCGGGCGGCCTAAATAGATTTGAGCCACTTACTTCCCTCCCTACGATAATGTTAGGATATTTTCGTTCGGACCTGACACGCTCCACGTAAAAGCTCCCTGATGGATTGTTTTCACTGTCGCCTGATCTGCAAAAAGGCCAGAATGATCAATGATGACTTCCGCCACATTGGCCACCAATATCTGAATGATATCGTTATCGAGCCGTAGCTGGGTATCAGATCCGCTCTCACCAATCAGGATGCCATCAATACTTGCCCGGATCAGCTTGGTAATGGATTCGTACTTACTCTGCATATCTCCGTTGACGTTCTCGATGCGCTCGGAAGTCTTACTGATTTCCAGCTTGAGGCCATCGGACAGAAGCTGCATCTGAGTCGATACAGTTTTTCGGAACTTCTCGTACTCACCGACCTCTACATACTGCTCCAGCGCCTTGAGGATGATCCGCTCGGAAGTTTGCACGGCCTCCGTAATTCTGGAAGTTGTAACATCCAGAATCTCCTGCTCCTTTTTGTCCAGTTCGAGCTTCTGCTCATCCAACTTCCCATCGGTATCATGCTGATGCTCCTGGTTGATATCCGAAGCTGTCCTAGTTTTGGATCCCATCGTAATGACGGTGCCGGCAGGATTCTCCAGATCGATCTTCAGTTCCATCAGCGGCAGCACTGTTTCCAGATTATGTGGAGCACTGCAGATGCGGATCATACGTCCCACACGGAAGGGTCTGGCGCCGTCCAGGCCGCCCAGATCTGCAGCCTTGACTGTAATGGTCCGGGTGTGCATCACACCGTCCCGGGCCAGCTGATAGGCCGCCTTCTGCTGTAGATTGGAGGCAATCGTCACATCCTTCCACTCGACATGGCGGGTGATCCGGGAGCCGACTGCAGCTTCAGCTTTCTTGCTGAAGATAATCTGTCGGAGCTTCACGAGATCCTCCCCCAGCGGGCCGTCCGGAAGCCCTGCGATGGTCAGACCGTCCTTGCCCGTGGGCCAGATGGCCGTATATGTATCGGCGGCATCGAGATCAGACAGTAGATCCAGAAGGTTGCCGGCATACTCCACCGCCTGGGTATTGGTCAGCGGCAGTTCCTCAAAGTATTCCAACTTCATAGCTCCGTTGGTATAGTCCGGCAGCAGGTAGCCGCCCATGGGCTTGACCACCTTGTCGTTGAGGATGTTCAGTGTGGTGTTATAGCCACTGGATGCCCGCGTGATGAAATTGTTCGGGTCCGTGACTGTAACGGCACCGAGAGAGATCCTCCGGGCTTCGCCCACCTGTGCATTGTGATTCTCCACCAGCCAGCGCAGGAAGAACTCCACCACATTGCCGGATTCTGCTGCTGCCATATACTCCGGATCATTTTCCCAATCAGTTGGGAAATCGAAGGGCGGAACTACAGAGTCATTGAGGCAGGCAAGCAGGCCTTCCGCTTCGATCTCTCGGCAACCGGCAAAGTCCGTGGTATCCCGAATCAGACGGCCTCGCCAAATGGCGTTGCCATCCTCCTCCAGTCGCAGTGTGCCGTTGAGCATCTGCAGGTTTCCGGCGGTCGGGTGATCGGGATCGATCACGAAGCTGATGTGGCCCGGTTCTCCAACTGCCAAATCAATGTTTGATTCCCGGACGAGGATCTCGCGGATGGGGTCATGGAGTACATATCCGTCGTAAAACAGCTTATACATTTAAAGCTCCCTTTCCCGATAGCTGATTGTCAGAGTACCGAATCCGCGGATAGCTCTGACCTGTGCTGTGCTGTCTCCTGTCGATACTGTAAAATCTGCAAGATGCGCCACACCACCGCTAATGGCATAGGTGACACCGTTATAAACGAGCTGCGCCTCGCCTTCGCTCAGCTGAACCTTCGGTACTACCGGCTGCCCGTCATTATGCAGATAGATCGGAGTATAATAGGATGTCAGGCTGGTGCGAACTACCGTTTCAGCCTGTTTCCACCGGAAGGGTCTGCAGATAGCCTCCATGGTGATCTGACGAAGCATCTTGTCCTTTTTGTAGGACTTCACTGCAATCCTCCCATCGAAATAATGGGCGGTGTCATCATGCAGCGTAATATGGCAGTCACGCCCATTGAGCGCACCGCTGACCTTACCGCATCTGGTGTGCCAGTCATCCCCCGGATACAACGCAAATGTCCATTTGATCTTCCGGTCCTCGTAGCAGACTCGTCCGGCCGGCAGCTCCGAAAGGTCTTTGGAGCCGTCTGCACCGGGAATGTCCACGATATTGAGCTTCGGTTCTGCTGGCTGGACCTCAACTTTCTGCTGGATCAGATGCAGATCCTGATAGCTGCGGATCCCGCCGAAATTCGTCTCGATCATTTACGCCCTCGCTTTCCGGGCCTGTATCTGGCCCAATTTCTTATCCATAGGCTTTGCCAGCCCTCCGACCAGAGCATCGGTATCCAGACGAATCTCCATGCCGGCAATCTCAGAGACAAACTCCAGGATCTCCAGCAGTACCTCCAGCACGCGGCTGTCAGCGCCGCTCAGCTCCCGGTCCATATCCTCTGCAACTGCATGCACCCATTTCTGGTTGTTGTGCAGAGGAACCACAGCTTCGGCACCAGTGCCTTCCAGATAGCCGGTCTGGCCCCGCTCCAGGACACCGCCCTGCCACAGGTGCGGAATTGCAGGAATGTGGACGCTGGATCCGCCAATGCCGGGAACCCAGCTTGGGACTTTCAGACTGGAAAGTCTTCGGGTAAATCCGTTGATGATATCGATCACCGCATTGATGGGAGCTTTAACCACAGCCTTCAGGCCGTTCCAGATGCCGCCGATTGCCGTAACCAGGCCACGGAATGCCTGCTTGAAATTCAGCGTAAAGATGCCGGTGATGAAGTCCAGGATCCCCTGGAATACCGGCTTGAGTGTGCCGGTCCACAGCTCTCCGATCAGCCGGAAAGCATTGTCTACCACGGGCGCAATCACCGTCCCAAAAACAAATCGAAAGGCCGGAGCCAGTACATTCTGGATAAAGTTGCCCACAGCCTGCAATGCAGGTCGCAGGTGATTCTCCCACATCAATTTGATATCGGTGAACGCAGTCCGAACCGCCGCCTGGATCATCGGCATCCGCTGCGCAAAATAATCGCCAACAGCGCCGACAATCACCATAACGGCATCCCAGAGAGGTTTACCAACAACATCCCAGATATTTTTTAGAATGTTGAGCGTATTTGTAAATAGCTGTTGGACCAACGCCATGATAGAACCAAAGGTGATTCCAGAATTACCCATGGCCAGATCAATCGTACGTAATACAGTCTGTATGCCACTACCAACCAAGGATACTGCGCTACCAATAAAGCTAAATACGCCACTACATACAGTTTGGATTGTAGGCATATGCTCTAGCACCCAATCCGCACCAGATTGGACGATTGGCATTAGCTCAACACCAATTTTATTGATTACAGTACCAAAGCTTTGTTTGACATCATCCAAGGTATCACCCAAAGTAACACCAGCTTGAACAGCTTCGTCTGATACAATTAAGCCCAGATCGTGGGCTCGCTGCGTCAGTTGCTCCATACCCTCAGAACCGCCGTTAAGCATTGGCATCAATTCGACACCTGCTTTGCCAAACAACTCCGTTGCAAGGCGGGCTTTCTCTGTTCCGTTTTCCATATTGGCCAGTGCATACAATGTCTCATTCAGCATTGTTTCCTGGTCTTTGAGGGTGCCATTGTCAGCATAGATGGATAACCCAAGTGCATCAAAACGCTCTTTTGCGGATTTGACGCCGGATGCCGCACCATCCATAGATGAAACAAGGCTTTTCATGCCCACTTCCATCTTGTTGATATCCATGCCATTCTGACCGAGCACATAGCCCCATTCCTGGTATGCTTTTTTGCTGATGCCAATTTTAATTGACCCTTTGTCGATGGCATCCATTGCTCCAGATGCACTTTGCGTAACGCCCAACAATGCAGCAGCACCTGCTCCAGCAGACGTTACAAGTCCAGCGCCCCATTTTGCCGCTTTTCCAACACCTGAAACGAATTTCTTTCCCAGCCCTTCTGCGTGCTTATCCGTCTTTTTGAGTGACTCATCTGCTTTCTGGGTATCGACAAACACCGAACCAACCAGCTTGAATATTTCAAGCGCCATTAGCCCCCTCCTTCCTCAAATTCTCGTTCCACAGCATCGACCTCAGCCATGATTGCTGCTGTTGGGCGCATATCGATATTTGCACCGGTAACACGGTCCTTATACGCTTTAAGGCCAATAAAACTTCCAGACAATCCCATGATGGGCAGCTGGATGGCCCACTGGAGCCATAGCCGATCGTCTTGGGTCTGTTCCCTAGCCTTTCGGAGCAGGGCCAGACCGGTCTCAGCATCCAGCTCCAGGATATATTCGATATTGTGATATCTGTGCAGCAGCAAATCGAGAAGTTCTACTTCATCAAATCTGCTGCATTCTTGAAAAAAGCCTTCAGGTTATTCTCCCGCGCCAGAGTCTGAAGATTGGAGATCAGCTCTTCCAGATCCAGATCCGCCACCTGCTCAGGTGTCATCTCAAAGGGACCAGAGAGAAATTCATAGATGATATTCTCACCTTCCTGCTCAGTTGCCGTGTCGAACAGATCCCAGACAATATCGAAGCCGGCAGTCCAGACATCCTTGACGGTGTCTGCCTGCTGCGCAATATTCCGGAACTTCTCTTTGACTCCCATCCTCTTGATGCAGCGGCAAAGAACAGGAATATCCTTGGTTTTCAGTTTTCTCATAATATCCTCCTAAAGAAAAAGGGCGACCATCAGGCCGCCCTATTTTTGCGGCTTACTGCTTTACCTGGGCTGCGGCAGCCGCGGCCGTTCCGGTTTTGATGCCAGGGAAGATCGTTTCTACCTTGGTCAGCCACTGCAATGCGGTGAACTTCAGTTTGGGAACGCTTTCTTCCAGCTGGACACGGCCCTTGACAGGACCGGGATCGTCATCTGCAGCAATGATTCGGTAATTTCGTTCTACCACGAAGGAACCACCGCCACGGGTGAGTCCGACACACTTGGCATCCGAAGCGCTTGTACCGATGTAGAATTTGCCCACACCGAGTACAACTTCTGCCGTGCCGGCCACAATGGTATTGTCGATGATCAGATTCCAGGGCTCCGTCCGGTCTCCCTTTTCCAGTTTCTCGTCTTCATAGCAGCCTGTGAATTCCGCTTCCACAAGGGAATCATCCTTGTCTCCGAAGTTCCAGCCGGGATTTGACAGGCAGATGGCATTGAGCAGCTCGATCTTGCAGGGCTTTCCGCCCTTCGTCTTGCCCACCCAGCGCAGATACTTATAGTCCGTATCCAGTACCATACCGGATCCGGTCAGTACTTTTTCGGCCATATGTTATTCCTCCTTTTCGTAGAGCTGCACCCGAAATGTGAGCTCAATGTGTTGTAATGATTTGTCCGGGTCATCAGGATTCCGCCTGGCCTCCCGGAAGAACGTCGGCAGGATCGTTTTCTGCGGCAGGTTTGCCCGATCCAGCTGGTGCTCGATCTGATCCGCAATCTCCTCGGCTACAGTCTGATCCTCCGCATTATTCCAGATGTCCACATACAGGATGAAATCATCCCTGGCATCCACAAAAGACACATCCCGGAGGCTGTAAACCTTGTAGGGATAACGAGCTGATTGTGGTGCTCGGCGATGATGGACCGATCCGGGTGTCCGGCTCAGCTGTTCCTGGATCAGTTTCCGCAACGCTGCTGTTTTTCCCATCAGTCTGCACCCCCGCTGTACTCTTCATCGGAGATCAGACTGAGCGCCTTGGCTTCGTCTTCCAGTGCGCTCAGATACTGGCTCTGGATCTTGATGATCTCAGGAATATGATCGTGGGCGCTGTTGCGAAGGATACTGCGCTTCGGCTGGTTGCTGGTGCCCAGTTCCTGCTGCTCACCGTACCAGGTGCCGTGCTTGACGCCGACTTCCAGATGCGGCAGACCGGTCTTGGTCCACGGTACGTTATAGAGGAACGTTGAAGATTTTCCACGAACTCTGCGGGACTTCTTCAGGCCCGGCAGCTCCATAGCAGCGGTGTTTGCAACCCGAACGATGTACTTGCCAGTGTCCCGAAGTGCCGCTCGGGTAAGCTCCAGAATCGTGTAGGAAGCACGATCCACGAAGCTGATGTACTGGACACCGTCTTTCTTAAAACGAATCACTGATTTAGGAACGCTCATCCGGAATCACTCCTCTTGTCAGTGTCAGCTCCAGCTTTCTGCCAGACTGATATGTACGGAGCACTCGATACCGGATGCCCTCAAATTCCACCAGCATCTCCCCTTCATAATCCAGATAATCTGCAATGGTGACCTTGATCTCGGGTTTCAGGCCAACCGCCTGAGACTGGTAAAATTCTTTCTGACCGACGCTGCCTTTACTGCAGGCCACCCGTCTGGATGTCTCTGCAGAGATAGAATCACCGTACTCGTTTGAAGTCTCGGTGACTTTGATCAGATAGATCACATCATTCACGACTGCACCCCCATTCGATACTCCGAGGACATCATCAGAGATGCTTTGAGCTTCTCATATCGGGTCATCCAGTCTGCAGATTCTTTGGGATCATCCGTCAGATCTGCCCGACACCACAGCTTCACAGCATTGAGAATCAGCGCCGGCAATGGATAACACTGCCGATTTCCAGCCTCCGGATCTGAAAAACACTTCGTCCGGACGCCGACCATTTCCAGGTCATCCAGGCAGGCATTGATTGCCTCATGAATTGAAGAATCTCGATAGGAATGCGAAATTCCACGATCTTCCTTGATCTGCTGAATCAGATCCATTTCGAAGCCGGAAGGATTATCGTTTCCACTTCTCATGATGTACCTCCTTTCTCAAAGGCGGGGCTGCTGTGCCCCGCCGTGGATCTCTTAGACGCCGACAGTGAAGGTTGCCTTGACAAAGCTTTTGGGATTGTCGAGGCCGGCATCAAACAGGCTGTAAGCGGTCTTGATATCGTTGGCGGTTTTGGGCTCGATGGCACTGAAGATCTCCATCTCATCGTAGTCATTGGCCTGTACCGCGCCCTGGATGCCAAAGTAAACCTCGTGATCAGGCAGATTGTCATCGAGCTTGACCTGTGCGCCGTAGATGCGGCCCTGTACAATGGGATCGACCATACTGTTGGGAACAAACAGCTTTCTGTTATCGCCGTCCACGATGCCCGCCAGATGGTTCCAGATCGTGCTGCTGTTAGCGTAGACCACACGGGCACCGGTGCCCTTCAGCAGCGCAAAAATACCGCGGATATCAGCATCGGCGTACTTCTTGCCGGTCACGATATTGCCAGCATCAATGCCGGAATTGGCGATTTTGGAGCCGCCATCAGGAGCTGCATTGCTCAGGCGCTTGATGCACACGCCGTCCTTTGCTGCGGCAATCTTCTTTGCCAGGTTCTGAATCAGCCAGGTTTCGAATGCCTCGATAGACTTGAACTTCATCTTCCGAGACAGGACAACATGCTTCTTGATCTCAACACCCTCGAGCGTCAGCAGATCGAATTCCTCCTGTGCATCCTCGTTGGCGGTACCTTCCGCAACGCCCTTGGCGTCACCTTGCTTGGTTCCCTTATGACGGGCAACGCCGAAGCCCTGGGTCATGTTGGTCTTGGTTGCATCGTCATAGATGGGGGCCATGGACTCCACCAGTTCGACAATCTGGTTGAAGATGGGCGTGGGGACAACAGAACCGCTGTTGGTGGTGGTCATGGTAAACGCGGTTCTTTCTTCGGTGGTCATGTCACCGAACAGTTGCACACCGCTGCGAACAGCAATGTTCTTCAGCCAGGCAGTCCGGTATTCCGGGCTGTTGGCATCGAAGGTGCGCTGCTCCTGCTGACCGGCACCGAGAAACTGGTGAGAGCCGACCACCGTACCAAGGCCGGTGGCAATGGAGTTGCGCAGCGTCCGGCGCTGATCGGCAGAATGCAGCACTTCCCTGCGGGCATTCAGCGCCCGGACTTCTTCGGTCAGGGCATCCAGATCGGCACCGTCATTTTCCAGTTCGTTACGGATCTGAGACAGGCGATTTTCCACCTGCTCGAGGTTCATTTCATCAATGTTCATTTGGTTACCTCCATAAGTAATCTGAGTTTCTTTCTTGCCCGTTCCAGTCGCTCCGCCTTGATGATGCCGATCACTCCGTCGGCAGATCTCCGGGCACTGATCGATGTGGTATCGTTTGCAGGAATGCTCACGGCACTCACATCGTACAGCTTGCTGATTTTTGTGATGGTGCGGGTGATCGTCTCAAAACCGGTATCATGATCGATCACCGACTCCCGCTTATCCTCCCGGACTGCAAAACCAAAGCTCATCCGGTCGGTATATCCGCCCTGGATCTCCTCATACAGCTGTTTTCCAGCCTCCGTACCGGACAGATCGGCGGTGACCTTCAGACCGATGGCATCGATCTGAAGGGTAAGCGTCTTGTTTCGGGTACGGGCATAAACCCGGCCCGTGTGGTCATACTGGAAGATCACATCGCTCATGTCACATTCGTCAAAAGCATGAGGATCGACCTGCTCCAGGATCTTGAAGTGCTTGCACTCATACAGGAGATACGGCTGATTGAAGGTGGTGGCATAGCCATCCGCCACCATGGATTCCCCGCCGTTCTCCGAAGACCGGACCGTCATCCGCATATCGCGGTATTCCCGGCCAGCATTAAGTTTCATCATCTGATTTTTCATCGGAATCTGATGCTCCTTTCTCCTTTTTGTCCCCAAGGAACTGATATTCTCCCCGGACGGGCGCCTTCTGGCCTTCCCCGTTGGGCAGTGCTGCCATATTGAAAACCTCACGGCCTTCATCGATCAGGACGTATCCGCGGTCACCCATCTCCTTGCAGAAAAGGATCTTATCCCGGACGGACATATACTGCAGACGGTTGGATGTCGCCATAACTTTTGCACCGTAAGAACGCTCCGTTTGGGTAAACAGCATATTGGTCAGGACCTCGGACAGCTGGATGGCCATCGGTTCAATGGCACCCTCATAGAAGGCATCCCAGGCATCACCGAAGGCTTTGTTCTGAATGATTTCTTCGTTGACACCGAAGTAATCGAACACATTCATGCGGATGCAGTTCATCTGGTTTGCGTCCACCACAAAGGGGGTGCTGTTGATCTGCTTGATATCCGTGTATGTGTTGGGAAACAACAGGACGCCGCCCTCTCCCCTGAGATTGGATTCCGTGAAGTTCTTTTTTTCTTTCGCCAGATCCGAATTCTTTGCGAAGTTGCCTACACGGGCCATAAAACGGAATGTGGCACTGCTCCGGACACCCTCGGCGATGCCCTGATTCTGGATATCGATCAGTTCCATGGTCGGATTCAGAGCCCGGTTATCCTCGCCGAAGAAATCATCCTTGTACTGAAACTTGGTCAGAATTCCGCATCGGCTCAGCTCCACAGCGGCGTGTTCTCCGCTGACGAAGGTGTAGCGCAGCCAGGGCTCCCCGCCATACTGAACGATTTCACATCGGGTCGGCAGAACGGGATACACGCCGATCGTCCGGTCATCATCGCTGATCACCGGCACAATAAACGCGGTGTTCTGGACCTCAAGAATGGTGGTAAGCCGATAGAGTAACTGGCTCCAGGTCTGCCAGCTGTTGGGAGCCTGCCGGAGCCGGGTCTGCAGCGTCTGCTGCGCCGAGCCCAGGATCTCAACCTTCAGCTTGCTCATGTGGATGGCCTTGGCATGGATTGCCGCCCGGACAAGCCCACACTCATAGATTTCCCCGCCCCAGCTGGTAAAGGCCGGTGCGTAGGCCGTCAGGGTTCGGAAGAACCCGTCGGCCTCTTTTTTTACTGCATACTTACCGAAAATTTTATTAAACAGGCCCATGCTCAACCTCCTGATGCAGCTTTACAAACTGCATTTCCATCGTTCTTCCGGTAGGATAATAGTCCTTCCAGCTGCACTGCACCGTCAGATCCGGGTGATCGGTGAGGTACATTTCCAGCAATCTCAAGCAGCGTGCTGCACTCTGATCATCGATGGAGATGCAGGGCCGGACCTGAACGGTCACTTCACCGATCTTTCTCTTCTGCTCCATTGGATGCCTCCTCAACCTTGATTTCTACATTCTTCGGCACCAGGATAGCCTCTGTCCCGGGCAGAAGGATAACGCAGCCGGTGGCCATCTGATTCAGGATCTGCTCATGAATCCGCTGCCGTTCTTTTGCTGGCACCAGACATGTTAATCTGACAACCAAAACCTGATCATTCATTTGGATCACTCCTCATTCTTCAGCTGCTCACCGATGGTTTCAAACCACTTCTGCCGGACAGTCAGCGCATCAATCACCGACACAAATCCGTCGATATGGCATCGGGGATCCAGCTTGACCGGACGGATTTTCCGGGTTTCTGCATTCTCTTTCATGCCAACATTCAGAAAATGTGCCTTCAGAACGTTGTTTTTGCCCAGCTGCAGGATCTGATCCCGAAGCAGGCCGTCGCACTCATGAAGTACCGGCGTCAGATTTTCGCCCTGATACACATCATCCATGTGGAAACCGTACTGCTCCATCTCCTGAATCAGATACTGGGCACTATAACGGTCATAGCCGACCTGCAGAGGCAGGATCTCATATTCCTCAACCAGTCTGCAGAACCAGGCAAAGCAGTCATGATAGTCCACGTAGTTCTCGCCGCTGCGCTGGATCAGGCCCTGCTGGATGTAGAGTTCGTATGGTACGCCCTCCCGCTCCTGCAGCTCCTCCACCTTTTCCGAAGGCATGAAGAAATGGGCGAAAACATAGAGTTTCCCGTCCCGCTCAATCACCACACAGCAGGCTGTCAGGTCCGTTGTCTGGCTCAGATCGATACCGCCGACGCAGTAGCTGCCGCGGAAGTCCTCCAGCGAATACTCGCCGCCGGACACCGCCTCCACCACATCGTAAGGCAGCCATGCCTGGGTGGCCGACTGCTTGATGCAACAGTATTTCACGAGGAATTCTGCCTTTTTGGAGAGGCTCTGGCGGGCAATGGCGATCTCCTCGATGAAGAAATCCGGGGAAACGCTGACGCCCATATTGGGATTTGCCTTCTTCAGCTCATTCAGATCGTCCCACTTTTCCGGGTTATCGATCATATACAGCAGCGGCAGAAGCCGACGCTCCTCGCTGTTGCCCAGTAGCCAGGCGGTGGCTCGCTTCATCAGCTCATCATAGGGACCGTCGTTGACATAGCCGGCCGTGGAGATTGCCAGGATCAACGGCTGCTTTCTGGCGCCCATGGCCGACTTCATGACTTCATACTGCCGCAGACCGGCCTGTGCAGGCCAGCTGGCGATTTCATCCGCTACCACCAGATGTGGGTTAAAGCCATCGGACTTCTTGCAGTTAAAGGCCAGCGGCCGGATGGTGGTATTGCTCAGCTTGATGATCACATCCGAGCGCCGGCGTTTTGCCAGGGAGCTGAGCTCGTCTTCCTCGGAGATCATCTTGCAGAAGTTGTCATAGACAATGGCTGCCTGCTCCAGCTTCGGAGCCAGGCAGTAGACTCTGGCGCCGTATTCGCCATCCAGGAAGACGGTGTAGGCGATGATCGCCGAGGCCAGCAGAGACTTGCCGTTTTTACGACCCATGACCCAGAAGATCTCACGGTAAACCCGGAGCCCGTCTGCATCCACGATGCCAAAAATACAGGAGATACCAGCCTTCTGCCACACCTCCAGGGTGATCAGATCCGACCGGCCCTCACAGTGATGGCAGAAATTTTCGATGAACTCGATGGCCTTGCCTGCCTTCTTCGCATCGAAGAAATACAAACCTTCCCGAAGATCCCTTGTGATCCGCTGATACAGCAGACGGATCCACTCGCCGACAATGGCCTCGCCGGTCTCGATCTGATGGGCGTACTCCTGGATATAATTGGCATATGGGATCATCTGGCCATCAGCTCTGCCAGCTTGCTTTTCTGTTCCTCCTCCGGTACCAGGGCAAGCAGCCGGCCGGTAATCTGATCGACTCGCAGAGACCACTTGTCCAGAGACTCCGCTTCCGGCGACAGCTTTTTGCCGCTCTGGTTGGCACCGTTCTGATATTCCATGCTGACGCCATCCTCTACCAGCTGCTTCCGAAGGTCTTCACACATCACGGAGTAGAACGCCAGGTTCTCGATGTCCGCCCGCAGCAGCCCCAGCTTCTTCTTGCCAATGCCTTTGAAAATACGGCTCACTCTCCGCTGCTCCGACTGGATCCGCTCAGCTACCGTCTTTTCGGATTTACTCTGTGCCACTGATGACACCCCCTCACGCACGCACACGAGGTGCAAAATTTAACCCCGCCCTTCGGTCCCCTGGAGGTACCCCCTTTTGAAAAATACAGGGGGGCCTAATACGCTGACCGCCGGATCAGGTTCCCGTCAGAATCGAAATCGAATCTTCCGGAATGTTTCTTGTTTGGATCTTTCTCTTTGTTGTGACAGATCTGGCAGTCATACCGAAAGTTCTCCGGGTTTAATGCGACTGCAGGATCGTTGCAGTTCTGGTCATTCAACCAGATCAGCGCATGGTGGACAACCTTGCCCGGGCGCTGGTGTCACACTTCACAGAGTCCGCCATCGATTGCCATCCGCTCGTCGATGTATGACTGCCGGACCAACCGCCAGGGTCGGCTTCGGTAGAACTGTTCCTGTGTCATAATACCTCCCGGAAAAACAAAAAGAGCCTGCGTCACGGATCGGACAGCTGTTGAAAACTGTCGATCAATGGCGCAGGCTCATAGGCTCAGGCTCTGATTGAGAAATATTCACGATGATCTCACGATGGCAGGATTTGCAGTAAACCGGTAAGTTGCGGGCTTCTGTATCCGGCTCCAGCCGCAGGAGCTTTTTCCCACAGACCGGACAGGCAAGCCATCTTTGATTTGTCTCTATTTTACCACAGATTTTTTCTTTTTTCAATGCTTCCACAGTGGGTTTCCTCCTGGTTCCCTTTTATTATACATTCCCCCAAGGATGAAGGTCTGGAATTCAGTTGTTCGTTTCAGGGATCTGCGCCATTACATGGCAGAATCGCCCGAAGCAGTTCTGGCACTCGGTTCTGTCCAGGATAAACGCACCCTTTGGCGGAGTCAGGTCGTCGTTCTCACTGACAAATTCGAAGCTGGACACGGGCTTTTTCATCCCCCGGCTGGCTCTCCAGGATCGGTCGCCCACATGACGCCTCCCCTTTTCCCTGGGTTCTTTCGTCAGATATTTCGCCCAGCGCTCCGCGCCGTCCCAGCCGAACTGCTCAAAGTCCACATCGTCACCGCCGTACTTCTTCCAGATTTTCCGGATCATGGCGAAGTCCTCGCCGGTACTGTTGAGGATCAGATGATGATGCAGCCGGCCGCCGGTATGATAGCCTTCGGTCACCCGGACATAGACGGTGCCGGGATCCGGATCCCGAAGGCGCCGTTGCTGCCGAAAGTACCGGATGAAGTTTCCCAGATTCCGGTCGGCCTGTTCCCGGGTTTTGGGAAGATCTTCATCCCGGTAAGTAAGTGTCACCACAAGATCGTCTTTCCGGAAGTTGGCCGCCAGAATCAGCATCAGCTTCTGCCAGGAAGTCCGGGCATTGAGCGCTTCCCTTGCAGGTGTGGAGATCTGCGCCCGCATCTCCCGGCGGGCCTGTTGATTCTGGCCGTGGATGGCAGTGTATTGGACTGCCATCCACAGGTTTCCCGCTTGGATAATTTTCCGCCGCATCTTAGCCATAGTCGGGCCTCTTGAAGAACACAGTGTAAACTTCTGCCCATTGTGTGACAGAAACGATTTCGTAGCCATATGTATTGATCTCATGCAACATCCGGCTGAGTTCAGGAGATCGGCAGGAGTCCCAGTCGTAGACCATTTGATGTTCTTCCGACGGATGCTGCGGAAGGCCGTTTCGTTTGCTCAGCTCTTGAATCACACTACGGTAGTGCCGGGCCTCACTTTCCAGGGCCAGTACAACTTCTTTCTGATCCGAAATGTTGATGCCGGATTTCCGAAGCCGGGAATAGACTTGTGCAATGTTCAATTCAGATTCCATCATCGGATGCTCCTTTCTCTTCTTCCTCAATGTCTTTCCAACGCTTGCGTAATGCTTCGCAGGGACGATTCAACTGCCAAAAACCTGTAATATCTCCGCCCTTTTCTGGCCGAGACTGTCGCCGGAGTTCTTCCATCAGGAATACGAGCTGTTCAAACTGACTAGCAGTAATATGTCCGACTGATTCTCCGGATGCTGCACGAACAGAGATTACAGATGCACGCTGAACTCGCCACGTATAGCAAATATAGCCTCCGTTCATTAAAACCCGAAATACCTCGGGATAAGTCATTGCTTTTGCCATCGTCTTCGCCTCCTTTCTTTCACGCCATCATCTTGTCAGATCAACAACAGGAATTTGATCCATGCGAACAAGTCCGGGGTAAATTCCTGCAGCAGATAGACAGCCAGCACAATTCCAGCGCAGACCAGGACTTTTTTAAAAATATTCATATGTTATTTCACCTCAGTATTTCAAACACCGGCGCACACGTTTTTCCGCGCGATGCAGAGTCCGGCATACGCTGCTGCGGTAGATTCCTCGATCCTGAGCAATCTGAGTCGAGGACTTCTCTTCGATGTAATATGCCACCAGGATCTCCCGCTGGATCGGCGTAAGCTCGTTGTTGATTACACGCATCAGCCGCTTATGCTGAACTTCATAGGACAGCTGTGGTCCTTCATAACCATCGTACAGTTTTTCAACTTTTCTCATAATAGAGCCTCCTTTTGCGGAATCGTGTCGTTGAGTTGGGCTATTAATCATCCCTCCGCAAACGGCACCGGCATGCTTCCTCCGGCAAAAACACGCTCAGCCCACACTTCAACAGCGTTGTGCTTGTTTCCGGAACAAGCCTTCCAGGGGCAGGAATTCAGACTCCCCGAAACGATTACCAGACTGTCCTTGGTAAAATGTTTAGATACGAACTCTGCAGTAGGACCCCAGGCATAGCAATCGATAAAACTGCTGAAACCGTATTCCAGCTCGCCGCCCTTCTTGCAATAGTCACATTCGACTTCCAATGTAAAAGTAACCGAAAGGAAGTCGCCCTCGGGGTCTTTCTCCATCTCTGGGGCCTGGGTCAGGCGTCCCATAATATCAACGTGATTAAGCATCTGCGATCTCCTTTCGAATCTGATTCTCCCATTGGGAAAACCGTTTCTTTGCCGTACCGATGTCGAAGGCGGTAATCCCAGCCCGATCCAGCTCCCGCAGTCTGAGTTCCACATCCGTGGCGCTTTCCAGGAACATGCTTCTGGCAGCTGTCACATCTTCCTGCCGGGAGTGTTCCTCGACCAGGAGCACCTGCAATTGCAGCGCTGCTCTGCACAACACTTCGGATGCTGTTACGAGCTGATCCAGCAAGGCAGCTTCTCCGATTTCTTCCACGATAATCATGGCATTCCCCCCTTATTCTTCAAACGGCACAGGCGTTGAAGATGGCAGCATAGCCAGCTGCACATTCTCCTGCGAGTATTTCCGTTGGGCGTGTCTTCCGGCATTTGCGTATTTCTGCACCGTGCGACCGGTGCTGGATGCCTTCGAAAAGGTTTGATACATGCCGTCAAAAGCCAGCAGAACGTTGGGGCAGGTTCCCTCTTTGTTTTTTACAATCTCCAGTACCCGGTTTCCTCCAGGCTCCCCGGCTTTCTCCAGACTCAGCAGCATGACTACATCAGCATCCTGCTCAATCTGACCGGATTCACGGAGCGCTGCCATACCTTTGCCTGATCCGTTTTGTCCCTCACGGGCCAACTGAGAAAGCGCTACTACCGTCACACCCAGCGACTGTGCCATAGTATGCAGCGCAATCGAGATGTTCGTCACCTGCGCTGTCCGATTTTCGCCCGGAGCCTGAAGCAGCTGCAGGTAGTCAATGATAACGATTTGGTACCCCCGCATGACAGTCATAGCTCGGATATCGGCCGGACTCATTCCGGCGGCTCTCACCAGTTCCAGATTTGTGGCTATGATTGCTCCATTCTGCTGGGCAACTGCTGCCCATCCGGCGTCTGAAATACTGTTGCGCTTGATATCGCCCATGGCGATCCGGGCCACACCGGACATCTGCCGGTCGAAGAGCTTCTCTGCGCTGGTTTCCAGACTAAAGAACCCAACCTTGTATTTTTGTGCCCAATGCCAGGCACATTGCAGCGCCCAGGCAGATTTACCGGTGGAAGGGCGTCCGCCGAAGATAATCAGATCGCCCGGCTCTGCATAGATCTCATCGTCCAGCGCCCGGATCGGCCAGGTCAGATACTCCGGAGTGGCAGTGTGGCGTTCCATGAAAGATTTGAGGGCTTCCTCCATGGTGGTTACCTGAATGGAGGGACGATCTACCAGTAACCCGCTGGCCTGCTCCAGCAGCGTCCGGACCTGATCCACGCCCTCAGCTTCCGCAATCTTGCGGCCCAGATCCTGTGCGGCCAGAACTCTCGCCTGCTCCCGGCAAAGCCGAATGTAGTAGTCGATGTTGGCAGCGGTCGGAGTGATTTCCATCAACTGCATCAGCAGCTCCCGATAATTGCTGCTCAGCACACCGGCAATGGAAACCGGATCCACCGCAGTCCCGGTGAGGAACAGCTTTCGGATGGCCTTGTACACGCTGCGGCAAGGTCCTGAAAAGTCCGATTCTGCTGTTTCGGTCATCACCTTGGGTACCAGTTCCGGAGAGATCAGTACCGAGCCGAGCACACTGTACTGGGCGTCCAGCCATGATTCACGGTCTACAGCCATCTCTTATTCTCCTCTCTCTGGTCAGCAGGCTGTTGCATCTGGTTCTTTGGGGGATAAACGGACCGCCAGGAATGGATCGTTGCTTCCTCCAGCATATCGAGCATGTTGTTCAGGTTTCCACCGGAATACCGGCTGAGCTTGTTGCAGAGGGCTGTTACAGCTGGACCGGAGTTCATCGGCTTCCCGGAATCCGTTCTGGATTGCAGGAAACGAACAATCGCTATGTACAGCCTGTTCCGCATCTGCGGAGTCAGACCTTCCAGCTTTCCAATCCAGGCAATAAACAATGGCTTCGGATCAATGGGCGGTGCCTTCTTCCGTGGACGCTTTCCGGTGGAGGACGCAGCCTCCTGTTCACTGGGACTTTCTTTTATATTTTCTTTTATATCGGTATTACTTGTTACGGTATACTGGAAATTTTCTTCTATACCCTCACGAAGATTTCTTCCATGGGTATAGAAATTTTCTTCTACTGGCTGTGTACGCCCGGTGGAGACACTCAGACGGATTCTTCGGCGCGTTACCTGGCCGGTTTGGTCCCGAATTACCTCCACCTGTATGTAACCCGCTTTCTGCAGCTTGGATACAGAATCTGAGATTGTGCGTTCCGTCACACCATAGAGTTCTGCAAAATAACCATTGCTGGCAAAGCAGAAGCCCTCCTTGTTGAGCAGCGCAGAGATCTCACCAAACAGAAGCTTGGCTGCCGGCTTCAGATCCGGATCATAGCGGACATCCGCAGGAATGATGGCAAAATAGCCCGGACAGTTCTCCCTAGACATGATGATCCCTCCTTGACATTCGCCCAGCCATAGGATATACTTGAAATAACATAGTTTGGCTCCTTTCTTGGGAGTTTGCGGCGGTGCTGGCAGGCATCGCCGCTTTTTTATTCTCCACGATGGTGACTCCCCCGCGTCCATCGGATCTTGTGCTGCAGCGCGGGCAACGGCTCACCGACATACAGCTTCCCCATAAGCTGACCATAGGACAGTCCATAGGCCTTTGCCTGGGCCGCACGGTCAGACGAGGTCATGAGTTTAGGAATAGAATTTTCCATTTCTACTTACTCCTTATTGATAAATTTAATTTGCTGCTCGGTGTAACCCAGCCATCTGAGCAGCGCTACCGGATTCAGGCCCAGAAACCGAACCAGTTTTCGGATTCGATCAGCAGTCAGTTTATCCAGGTTGTGCATCAGCTGACTGGTTGTGCCGTCCGAAAGATTCAGTTCTAATGCAATGTCATGCTGCATCAGATCACGTTCTACCCGCTGACGAATGATTTCTTTTCGGAATTCCTCACGAGCATCCAGATCAGGGCACAAACTCCGAAGCTTCGGCATAATAAGTACTCCTTTCTTTTGTTTCCCCTTCTTTTCCAGGAGAACGGTCTTGTTATACACAGACCGTCTCTACATGATCGCGCCACGCTGCATCCATCTGGACGATATCCGCGACCGGGACATCCAACGCCACTGCCAGACCAGCTGCAAGCACAATGTCCATCTTTTTCTGACGTTCCCCCTTCTCAATGGCAAAATAATAACTTTCGGATATGTCAAGTTTTTCTCCAAGTTCCTTCATTGTCAGTCCCTTGGAAGTCCGCAAGTTGTAGAGCCATTCACGCATATTCTCACCTCCAAGCTTGTCGTTTTGTGAAGTTCATTTTCATACTAGCATTATCTTCTCATTTTGTCAAGTATTTGCTATTCATTTCGTGAAGTTCTATTTACTTTTCAATTTGTGAAGTGTATGATTTTATCAGGGGTGATAAATATGATCAATCGAATTCGAGAAATCCGAAAACAGCGGGGCCTGACCATGAAACAACTTGGGAACATTGTGGATCTCGCTGAAAGTACCATATCCCAGTATGAAACCGGCAAGCGTCAGCCGGACAATGAGACGCTGCTGAAATTAAGTGAATACTTTGGAGTGACCGTCGGCTATCTGTTGGGCGCAGAGAGCGAAACCGTGCCGACTGCCCCTCAGAAAGATGTCCTGGACGAAGTAGACATTGCCTTCTATGGAGAATTCAAGGAGTTATCTGAGCACGATCAGGATACCATCCGCGATATGGTTTCGGTTATGCGTGCAAAGCGGAAGAAAAAGCAGGAGTAACAAGCGTGTTTGACCTATCAGATTTTTATAAGTACTGCAAAGAAAATGATGTAGACGTGATTCCATATGCAGGTGCCCCCAGTATTGGAACCACCATTCGGGACGGAAAGGACTATGCCATTTTTTTGGACTTCTCTGCGTTGCATTCCACCAGACTCATCAAAGGTGTCTGTGCCCATGAGTTGGGCCATGTGGCAACCGGAGCCCTTCACAAGGTGGCAAGTCCATATGAAACATGGGAACGAAGTGAATACCGGGCAAACCGTTGGACTGCACAGCATTTTCTTCCGGTCGGAGAATTCCAGGAAGCATTTGCAGCTGGATATACTGAACTGTGGCAGCTGGCGGACTGGTTTGATCTGCCCGAGGAAGATATAAAAAAAGCCCTTGCATACTGGACTGAATGCAAGGACATTGATTTTAATCTGTAAAACGAAAAAGTAGACAAGTAGAAAGGGTGGTAAATGTGAGAGAATGCAAAGGTCGTAGTATCATTGCTTTTCCGGAAGAATACGTGGTAATCGATACAGAAACGACTGGCTTGGACTGTGAGTTTTGCGATATCATCGAAATCGCTGCTCTCAGATTTTCGCGAGGACAACTGATTGACCAATTTACATCCCTGGTAAGGCCCCGTTGCTGTAGGAGACTGAATTCAGACAACCAATGGGTCGAATATTATGTAGACGATTTTATCAGCAGTCTGACCGGAATTACAAATGAAATGCTGGAGAATGCCCCAGATCCTGAAACCGTTATTCCTAAGTTTCAGAAGTTCATCGGTGATTCCATTCTGATTGGGCACAATGTCAATTTTGATATCAACTTTCTGTACGATGCCGTTGATAAGCATACCTCCTCCCATTTGAGTAATGATTTCATCGACACTCTCCGGGTTTCCCGAAAAGTATTTCCTCAACTACAGCATCATCGGTTGTCCGACATCGCTGCAGCTTGTCAAGTCATTCAGGCGGAGGCCCATCGGGCAGAGGCTGACTGCCTGATTACTGCAGCATGCTATGAAAGGATCAAGCAGATTGTGCTTAGTGAATACACCGAAGATGAGTTTATGAAGCAGTTTAAGCACCAAAGTCACTACCATCAGACACTAGCATCCATTACGGCCACCACTGATTCTGTGGATGAGACGAATCCCCTCTTCGGCAAAGTAGTTGTTTTCACCGGTGCCCTGTCCAAGATGGAGCGAAAAGCCGCTTTCCAGATTGTTGCCAACCTCGGAGGCATTCCTAAAGACTCTATCACTTCGCAAACCAATTATCTTGTGATCGGCAACGAAGAATTTGCTAAGACTGTAAAAAACGGGAAAACCGGGAAAATGAGAAAGGCGGAAGAATACCAGAAGAAGGGGCAGGAAATTCTTATTCTTTCTGAGAACGCATTCTTCGATATGGTGGAACCTTACCTTGACAGGTCGGATGAAACTCAAGTTGCACCGACTACTCTGAGCGAAAGCCGCATTTTTGAGATTCTGAAACCTACTTTGCTTCAGGTGATTGAAAAAAACAATGCCAATCCTGACAAACTGATCTTCAAAATGGGAAATGACTATTCTTCTGTCTGGTATGATTCCCAGATGGCTTTCCGGATCTACTGCAGAGGAAAAAAACAGTATTTTAGCGTTTCAGATGCCAGATATCAGCTGGCTCCAGAAGTTATCCAGCGAACTTTAATCAAGGCGGACGCTGGCTTCCAACTTCTGCGCTATGAACCGACGCCTGTCGGTATTGAACGATTCTCAGATTATTTCTCTGCTCTTCTGGATATGGCAATTGACTCTATTGCTAAAGAGTTTGACTGCTGCTCTCGTTTTGAAGAATGCAGCAATGCTAAACGCTGCATCCATCCGAATCCTGATGTTGCAGTTACTTGCGGATACCGAAAGGTCATGAAATCCGGCAGATATTTCTACGGTGTGAATCGAAATATTGATTAGAATTTTAATATGGTGGTTTATTAAATGAAGAGAAAATATCAAGTATTCGTTAGCTCTACATATACTGATCTGCAAAACGAACGGCTTGCTGTCATCCAGCAATTGTTGGATATGGGCTGTATTCCTGTTGGTATGGAACAGTTTCCTGCCAGTGGGATGAGCCAAATGGATTATATTAAAATGATGCTGGATGACTGCGATTATTATATTTTAATCAGCGCCGGCCGTTATGGATCAACAGATTCCCATGGAGTAGGATACACGGAAAGCGAGTTCAACTACGCAAAATCCAAGGGCATTCCTGTTATGTCGTTTCTTGTGGATGATATCGATAATATACCTGGAAAGCTCTGTGAGCAAGCACCAGAGATGCGTACTAGACTTGAAGATTTCCGTAAAAAGGCAAAAGAAAACAGTGTGATTAAGTACTACAAATACAACGATCTTGGGGATTTAAAAAGCAAAGTGGGGGCTGCCATTCACCATTGTATTGAACAGTTTCCAGCAGTTGGTTGGGTTCGAGCAGACACTATGGTAGCATCTGTAACTACTGCCCCTCCCACAGCTCCCCCTCCCGTTGCCATTAATCACATATCATCGAGCCATTTGGAGGAACCATTGTCCAAATCATGTTTCGAACTGAGATCAACTACCTCAAGCCACCATTTGCTAGATTCCCATAACCCTTTTGAACTGACCGCTTCTGACTATCTTCCACAAGGTTCCAGTAGCCCTTTTGAACTAACTGCTTCTGATTATCATCCAAAAGATTTCGGAGAATTTAAATTT
>RCNH01000221.1_pt1 | contig 26818 bp, 27 predicted proteins | sample 2041161 | NCBI WGS metagenome assembly RCNH01 (sample SAMN09708215, study PRJNA481090) | Feces metagenome, whole genome shotgun sequencing project. | biome: feces | host: Leptonychotes weddellii | place: Antarctica: Sion Island | collected 2010-03-01 | reverse complement strand
TTTACGATTTAGATGGTAATTTGATTGAGGTAGGAACACCTATGTAATACCGCGACTTTAAAATCGCAAATTAGGAGGAATATATAATGAAATTTGCAGGAAAGAAAGTAAGTAAAGGATAAAATTGGACGTGATGTAATTTTAAGAAGCGCAGAACTTACGGATGCAGAGACCTTGTTGGAATATATAAAAATCACTTCAGGAGAAACTCCTTTCTTGCTTCGTGAGCCAGACGAAATCAATTTGACAACAAAACAGGAACAGGAATTTATTGAAGCGAGAATTAAATCGGAACGAGAGCTTATGTTAATCGCAACGATAGATGGAAAATATGTAGGAAACTGTGCATTGATGAGCGTAGGAAGATATAAAAGATGTTCCCATCGATGTGAAATTGCCATTGCGCTTTATAAGGATTATTGTGGATGTGGGATAGGTAAGTTGCTGATGGAGACTGTTTTAAGTATGGCGAAATCTCTTGGTTATGAGCAAGCTGAGCTAGAAGTAATATCTGATAATAAAGGTGCTATTATTTTATATGAAAAATTGGGCTTTCAGAAGTATGGACACTTCCCTCACAACATGAAATATGCTGATGGTACTTATGCTGATGCAGACTGGATGATGAAAATACTGTGATTTTCTTCATCCAGTTGTAAAATTTAATCCTCTAGCAGAGTAAGACCAGAAATATCCGGCTCAATCATAAGAGAATAGTTGGTATAATATACCACAAATCCTGGTTTAGAGCCGTTTGGTTTTTTGACATGTTTTTTCTGAATATAGTCAATTTCCACTTTAGGTGCAGTGCGCCCACTGGAATAATAAGCCGCCAGTCTTCCTGCTTCTTCAAAGGTAGAGTCAGGCAGTTCTTCATTGTTGCTTTTGACAATGACGTGAGAACCTGCCATTTTTTTTGCATGAAACCACCAGTCATTTCCTGTGGCAAATTTAAAGGTCAGTTCTTCGTTCTGATAATTGTTTTTACCTACATAAATATGGTATCCATCACTGGAAATATAATGGAGAGGCTTTGATTTTCCCAGCGCTTTTTTCTTTTTGGAATAGTGCTTTTTCAGGTAACCACATTCTGTCAGTTCCTCTTTAATCTGTGATAAATCGCTTTCTCCAAGGGCGATGTCGAGGGCAGTGCTGACAGACTCTAAATGGAGGATTTCATTTCTGGTATCTTCAATCTGTTCTTCCAAAGCCTGGGCAGTTCGTTTTAATTTATTGTATTTATCAAAATATTTTTTAGCATTTTCCTGAGGTGTCATTGTGCTGTCTAAGGGGATGGTGATCTCTTCATTGGTATAGTAGTTCAACGCTGAAAAAGATTTACAGCCACTTTCTAAATTGTAGCCGTAAGTGTTAATCAGCTCTCCATAAACTTTGTATTTATCCATTTTTTGTGTATCACGCATCTGTTTTTCCTGTAAATCCAGTTTTTTTCTGTTTCGTTCAAGAGCAGTCTGTACAATACGGCGCAAATCAGAAGATTTTTGGCGGATGCGGGTAATTTTGTCTTTTTGTGCGTAATAGGCTTCTAAAACCTCAGAAATAGAAGCAAATTCTCTAACAGGAGCAGTACCATATTTAGTAAGAGGAATGGAGGCATATTCCAAAGGCTCTTCATTTTCGTTATAGACAATATTGGGTACAAAATATCCTCCTTGAACATCTTCCATCACTCTGGAAAAAGTATGGTACAGATGTTCTTTAGCGGGCTCTGACAGAGATTGCATGGCGGCTCCTCCGTCAAGGGAAGCACGATAACAGATTTCCTCTGCAATACAAGGGCTGATGCCGGTTAAGGAAGTGTAAAGACCTTTGGCAATGGATACAGGTTTTGTGCAGATGTTTTCAAAAAATATTTCCTGTGTGATGGTCAGAGGATTTTGCTTTTCTTGTGTCTGGGGCAGGAAATAATCTCTGCCGGGAAGAACTTCACGTACAGAGCTGATATTACAGGAAATATGTTTAATGCTATCTAAAATCATTCTATTTTCATTGAGGAAAATAATGTTGCTGTGTTTTCCCATGATTTCAATAACAAGTGTTTTAAAGCATAAATCTCCTAATTCATTCAGATGCTCAATACGCATTTCTATAACACGTTCCATGTCTGGCTGTGTTACAGCAGTGATTTTTCCGCTTCCGATATGCTTTCTTAACAGCATACAGAAATTGGGAGCGGTCAAAGGGCTGACTTTGTTTTTATCCGTGAAATATATCAGAGGAAGGGAAGCACTGGCAGAAATCAGAAGGCGGTACTGGGCTTTATTGTTTTTTATGGTTAATAAAAGCTCATCTGCTTCCGGCTGGGCAATTTTATTGATTTTTCCCCCTACAATAGTTTCATTTAATTCTTTTACAATATTGGAAATGGTAATTCCATCAAATGCCATAATTTCTATCTCCTTTAAAGAAAAAGTCATCAAGTATACTTCATTTTAGCATAAAATTTTCACAGAGGCAAAAAAATATTTGACGGGGCATATGTCATTGGCTTATAATAATCATGTATGTTTATGCCTTAGGGCAAATCAGAAACATAAGAAAGAGTTCAAAAATGATTAAAAGCATGACTGGCTTTGGCAGAGCCGAGCTAATAGATGAAGAAAAAAAGATTACGGTGGAGATGAAGTCTGTAAATCACCGTTATCTGGATGTCAATATGAGAATGCCAAAGAAATTCAGCGTTTTTGAAGCTTCTATTCGCTCTTTATTAAAAGAGTATATCCAGAGGGGAAAAGTTGATGTGTTTATCACCTGTGAGGATTATACACAGAGTAGGGTTTCCGTAAAGTACAATCGCGAGATTGCACAGCAGTATCTGGGATATCTGCAGGAAATGAGCAAAGATTTTCAACTGGATGGTGAGATAAACGTAGCGTCGCTTTCTCGTTATCCGGAGGTTCTGACTATGGAAGAACAGACAGAGGATCAGGATGAAATGTGGGAAGCACTGGAAGGTATTATCAGAAGCGCCGCTGTTCAGTTTGTAGAAGCCAGAACAAAAGAAGGAACAGAACTGAAAAGAGATATTCTTGACAAGCTTAAAAATATGGAAGAAAAGGTAGAGCTGATTGAAAAACGTTCTCCTGATATTATAAAGGAATATAGAGAAAAGCTGGAAACTAAGGTGAAAGAACTTTTAGCTGATACGCAAATCGAAGAAAGCCGTATTGCAGCAGAAGTTATTCTGTATGCAGATAAGATATGTACAGATGAAGAAACTGTTCGCCTGAAAAGTCATATCAAGCATACAAAATCCGTACTTGATGAAAAAGAAGGGATTGGAAGAAAGCTGGACTTTATTGCACAGGAGATGAACAGAGAGGCAAATACTATTTTGTCCAAGGCAAATGATTTGGAAACATCTAATCTTGCTATTGATTTGAAAACAGAAATTGAAAAAATTCGAGAACAAATTCAAAATATTGAATAAAGGCAGGATGTGCTATGGCAAAGCTGTTGAACATAGGATTTGGAAATGTGGTAAACATGGATAAGGTGGTTGCAGTGGTAAGCCCAGATGCTGCACCGATTAAGCGTCTGGTGCAGGCGGCAAAGGAGTCCGGAAGGGCAATTGATGCAACACAGGGAAGAAAGACAAAGGCAGTTCTTATTACAGATGGAGAAATGCTGGTGTTGTCTGCTTTGCAGCCGGAGACAATAGCAAAGAGATTTGGAATTTTTTCAGAGAATGAAGCAAAAGGGGAATACGATGGCTGATAGAGGAATTTTAGTAGTAGTTTCCGGATTTTCAGGTGCCGGAAAAGGAACATTGATGAAACGCCTGATGGAAAAATACGATAATTATGCGTTATCTGTTTCTGCTACAACGAGGGCTCCAAGACCGGGAGAAGAGCATGGCAGGGAATATTTTTTCCATACAAAAAAAGAATTTGAAGAACTGATTTTAGAAGATGCATTGATTGAATATGCACAATATGTAGATAATTATTACGGAACGCCCAAGGCTTATGTAGAAAAGCAGTTAAATATGGGAAAAGACGTAATTTTGGAAATTGAAATACAGGGGGCTTTAAAGGTAAAGAAAAAACTGCCAAACACCCTGTTGCTTTTTGTAACACCGCCAAATGCAGAGGAATTAAAACGACGTCTGATTAACCGCGGAACAGAAAGTCTGGAAGTTATTGAATCAAGACTCAGCAGAGCCTCAGAAGAAGCAAAAGGAATGTCTGAGTATGATTATATATTGATTAACGATGTGATTGAAGACTGTGTTGATAATATGCACAGCATTATTCAGAGTCAGCATGATGCAGTCAGAAATCGTCATGAATTTATAAAAGAAATCACAGAAGAAATTGCTGTATTCAAGAAAGGAGAATAACTATGATACATCCATCTTACACAGAACTTATGGAAGTTATTAACGGAGGAGCAGAAATTGATGACGAACCATTAGTAACCAGCCGCTACTCTGTTGTACTTGCTACAAGCAAAAGAGCAAGACAGCTGATTGCAGGAAAAGAAGCAATGGTTCCAAGTTCAGGTAAAAAACCGCTTTCCACAGCAGTAGAAGAAATCTACAAAGGAAAGGTTCATATTTTGCCGGAAGAAGCAGAAGTGGAAGAAGAAACAACAGAAGAAAACGAAATCTAATCAAAAATGGGACTGCTGACAGATGTTGCCGGCAGTCCTGTGTTGCAGTTAAGGAGGATACATGAGAAAAGTATTGTTTATTTCCCTGGGATGTGACAAAAATCTGGCAGATTCCGAGGAAATGCTGGGAATGCTGGTGGAAAACGGTTATACTCTTACCAATGACGAAACAGAAGCAGAGGTCATTGTAGTGAATACCTGTGCTTTTATTCATGATGCAAAGGAAGAAAGTATTAACAGTATTCTGGAAATGGCACGTTACAAAACAGAGGGCGTGTTAAAAGCATTGCTGGTGACAGGATGTCTTGCACAGAGATACAAAGAAGAAATTATAGAGGAAATTCCGGAGGTAGATGCAGTTCTGGGAACTACCAGCTTTGGAGATATTATCAAAGCACTGGATAAGGTGTTTGAAGGAGAACGCTATCTGGAATTTAAAGATATCGATGCCCGGACAGAAATCAGTAAAAAACGAGTTCTGACAACAGGCGGCTATTACGGCTATCTGAAAATTGCAGAAGGCTGCGACAAGAGATGTACTTATTGTATTATACCGAAGCTTCGGGGAAATTACCGCAGCATTCCAATGGAACAGCTGATTTCTCAGGCAGAATATCTGGCAGAACAGGGAGTTCGGGAGCTGATTTTAGTAGCTCAGGAAACAACGGTATACGGAAAAGATATTTATCAGGAGAAGTGTCTGCATAAACTTTTAAAAGAACTCTGCAAAATTCCGGGAATTCAGTGGATTCGTATTTTATACTGTTATCCGGAGGAAATTTATCCTGAGCTTATCCAGACTATGAAAGAAGAAAAGAAAATCTGTCATTATCTAGATTTGCCTATTCAGCACTGCAGTGACAAAATTTTAAAGAAAATGGGCAGGAGAACTACCAAGCAGGAACTTATTGATATTGTGACACTTCTGAGAAAGGAAATTCCGGATATTGTACTGAGGACTACCTTGATTACAGGATTTCCCGGTGAGACAGAAGAAGATCATCAGGAACTCTTAGAATTTATTGATACTATGGAATTTGATCGTTTAGGGGTGTTTACTTATTCTGCAGAAGAAGATACGCCGGCTGCCAATATGCCGGATCAGATTGCGGAAGAAGTGAAGCAGGACAGACAGGCAGAACTTATGGAACTGCAGCAGGAGATTTCCCTTGATAAAGGAAATGATAAAATCGGCACTTGTGTAGAGGTAATGGTTGAAGGTAAAGTTGCAGATGAAAATGCTTATGTGGGCAGAACTTATGGAGATGCTCCTAATGTAGATGGGTATATTTTCATCAACACAGACACAGAGCTAATGTCGGGAGATTTCGCCAGAGTTCATGTAACAGGAGCGCTGGAATATGATTTGATAGGAGAGTTGGAAAATGAATACACCGAATAAATTAACTATTGCAAGAATTATTATGATTCCCTTTTTTGTTGCATTTTTAATGTATAACATTACAGGAAATGCAGATAAATGGATTGCACTTACGTTTTTTGTGGTTGCAAGTCTGACAGATTTATTAGACGGTTATTTGGCAAGAAAATATCACCTTGTGACAAATTTTGGGAAATTTATGGATCCATTGGCTGATAAGCTTTTGGTTTGCTCTGCACTTATTTGTTTTACTTCTACAGGGCAGCTGCCAGCATGGATTACGATTATCATTATCGCAAGAGAATTTATTATCAGCGGCTTCCGTTTGATTGCAGCAGATAATGGAATTGTTATTGCAGCAAGTTATTGGGGAAAATTTAAAACAGTTTCTCAGATGATTATGATTATTTTAATGATTATGAATATTCAGAATGCACTATTCCAGGGAGCTATTACTGTATTTGTGGTAATCGCCGTAGCTCTTACCATTATTTCACTGGTAGATTATATTGTGAAAAATAAAAGTGTATTAAGCATGCAAGATTAAGAAGAGGGTGACAGTATGAAGCTGGAAAAGGCTGTTGTAGAGCTTTTGAAAACACATAAGTTAAAGATGACTACCATAGAGTCCTGCACAGCAGGGGCGATTGCTGCACAGATTGTAGATGTGCCCGGAGCTTCGGAAGTGTTTGAGCAAGGCTTTGTGACTTATTCTAATGAAGCGAAAATGCGCGCCGTTAAGGTAGAGGAAAAAATTTTGGAAAAATATGGCGCAGTCAGTAAGGAATGTGCCAGAGAAATGGCAGAAGGCGGACTTGCGGCAGCAAAGGCGGATGTGGCAGTGTCTGTTACCGGTTTTGCAGGTCCTTCCGGTGGCTGGGAAGCACCGGTTGGAACTGTCTTTATCGGTTGTGGGTTTGCCAAAGATTTACAGGTGCGAGAATATCATCTGGAAGGTGGGCGAAGTCAGGTGCGAGAAGAAGCGGTTGTCTGTGCCTTGAAGCAACTTTGTGACTATCTGTCAGAGCATTTTAAACATCTGTAGGATTTTGTCCATGCGGGCAACTTCTTCCGGGGATTTGCCGGCTTTCAGCACCTGAATAATGGCTTCCATTTCCTGAGGGGAAAAGTGAACCCCTTTGGATTTATTGGAGGAAGCGGCAGACATGAGAAATGGCAGAAGTTCTTGGGGCGTTTTTTTCGCAGAACCCTGTTCTGCCAGTACATTGAGCATGGCAAGTTTAGACATATCCATCCCCGCAAGTTTGGGATTATCCATCCAGGAGGAGGTTGCTTTTGTGGCAGCGTCCTCTTTTTTTGTCTGTTGATTTGTCTGAGAATAAGAATTATTCATGAAAGGGTTCACCTCCTTTTTGAGGATTGTCTAAATCTAACATTTGCATCATCAGAAAAGTGTTGGTGATGTTTTCCAGCTTTTCTTTCAGTGGTCCATGGCATACTTTGCTGCAGGCAGAGAGCATTTCCAAAGGATCAGTTTTTTCCTGAGGCTTGGTGCAGATTTGCATAGCATTTTCAGAGGAATGTAAAAGTTTAAAGGTATTTTGCAATTCCAGAAATTTTGCAAAGATGCACACAAAGGATTGCCCTTTTGAAGGCAGATAGGGAATTGCTGCTTTTAGAATTCGTACAGAGTCTTCATTCACCATTTCGTCCAGTAATGATTGGGAATTCATATTGATACTCCTAGAATGAAATCCATAAATTATATGTCCCGATATGTAAGGCTATGTCAAAAATCAGGCGTAGGCATAAAATAAAAAGGAAAGGAGTTGCTTATGGAAAAGGGAAAAACAAGGTTAGTGGAAGATGGAAATACCATCTATGAAATAGATTTAGACTGTATGAAAAGAAAACAGATGCAAAGGCAAAAAGATGCGGCAAATGCAAAAAACAGGCAAAGAAAAAAGCCACAAAAAAGAGCAAAGTGATTTTTTCTTGAAATACATTTCACACTGTGCTATCATAAAAAACAATGATTATCTTATCAGATATACCATTAGGAGGGAAAAACGTGCAAAAATACGGAGTAAACGAACTTAGAAGAATGTTTTTAGAGTTCTTTGAAAGTAAAGAACATTTAGCTATGAAAAGCTTTTCGCTGGTTCCTAGAAATGATAAGAGCCTGCTTTTAATTAATTCAGGAATGGCGCCTTTAAAGCCATATTTTACAGGTGCGGAAATTCCGCCAAAGCGTAGAGTGACAACCTGTCAGAAATGTATTCGTACAGGTGATATTGAAAATGTAGGAAAGACTGCACGCCATGGTACTTTTTTTGAAATGCTTGGTAACTTTTCTTTTGGAGATTATTTTAAGCATGAAGCCATTGCATGGTCTTGGGAATTCCTTACAGAGGTGGTAGGATTGGATCCACAGCGCCTTTACCCATCTATTTATGAAGAAGATGAAGAAGCTTTCGAAATCTGGAATAAAGAAATTGGAATTCCAGCAGAACGTATTTTCCGTTTTGGTAAAGCAGACAACTTCTGGGAGCACGGTGCAGGACCATGTGGACCATGTTCTGAAATTTACTATGACAGAGGTGAAAAATACGGCTGTGGCAGCCCGGATTGTACAGTGGGCTGTGAATGTGATCGTTATATGGAAATCTGGAATAATGTATTTACTCAGTTTGAAAGTGACGGAGAGGGAAATTATACAGAATTAGTTCAGAAAAACATTGATACCGGTATGGGATTAGAGCGTCTGGCTTCTATTGTACAGGATGTAGATTCTATCTTTGATGTAGATACTTTATGTGCTCTTAGAACAAAAGTATGTGAACTGGCACACATAGAATATAAGAAAGACGCAGCAAAGGATGTTTCTATCCGTCTGATTACAGACCATATCCGTTCTGCAACCTTTATGATTTCTGACGGTATTATGCCTACTAACGAAGGCAGAGGTTATGTGCTTCGCCGTTTAATCAGACGTGCAGCACGTCACGGACGTCTTTTAGGTATTGAAGGAAAATTCTTGGCAGCATTAAGTGCTGTTGTAATTGAAGGATCCAAAGACGGATATCCGGAACTGGAAGAAAAGAAAGACTTTATTTTCCAGGTTCTTACAAAGGAAGAAGAACAGTTTAATAAGACTATTGATCAGGGATTAAATATTCTGTCTGAAATGGAAGCTACCATGAAAGCAGAAGGAAAAACAGAGCTTTCTGGAGAAGAAGCATTTAAGCTTTACGATACTTACGGATTTCCTCTTGATTTGACAAAGGAAATTTTAGAAGAAAAAGGCTGTACCATTGATGAAGCAGGATTTAAGGCTGCTATGGATGAGCAGAGAGAAAAAGCTCGTGTTGCAAGAGGCACAACCAATTATATGGGCGCAGATGCAACAGTATATGACGAAATCGATGTAAATATTACAACAGAGTTCGTAGGTTATGACTCCCTGACTTGTACTTCAAAAATTACAGTTCTGACAACAGAAGAAGAGATTACAGAAGCTCTTACAGAAGATCAGAGAGGTACTGTTTTTGTAGAACAGACACCATTTTATGCAACTATGGGAGGACAGCAGGGTGATAAAGGTGTGATTACTCTGGGTGATGCAGAGTTTAAAGTAGAAGACACTATTCATTTAAGAGGCGGAAAAGTAGGTCATGTAGGTGTTCTGACAAAAGGCATGTTAAAAACAGGTGATATGGTAACTTTACAGGTTTGTGAAAAATCCAGAATGAATTCCTGTAAGAACCACAGTGCAACTCACCTTCTGCAGAAAGCATTAAAAACAGTTTTAGGCTCTCATGTAGAGCAGAAAGGTTCTTTAGTAACACCGGATAGACTGCGTTTTGACTTTGCACATTTCCAGTCCATGACAGCAGAAGAACTGGCAGCAGTAGAAGAAATTGTAAATAAAGAAATTCAGGCTGCCCTTCCTGTTGTGACAGAAATTATGAGTGTAGACGAAGCAAAGAAAGCCGGAGCAATGGCCTTATTTGGAGAAAAATACGGAGAAGAAGTTCGGGTAGTTTCCATGGGTGATTTTTCTAAAGAGCTTTGCGGAGGTACTCATGTTTCTAATACAAATGTAATCACTACTTTCAAAATTATTTCTGAAAGTGGTATTGCAGCAGGTGTGCGCCGTATTGAAGCACTTACCGGTGACGGTGTATTTGCTTATTACAAAGAAATCGAGAAGAAACAGGCAGAAATTGCTGCCATGTTAAAAACTTCTCCGACAGAAATCGAAGAAAAGATTGCACATCTTCAGGCGGAAGTAAAAGCACTTCACAGCGAAAACGAGTCACTGAAAGCAAAAATGGCACAAGAAGCAGTAGGAGATGTGTTAAATCAGGTACAGGATGTAAAAGGCGTGAAGCTTTTAGCGGTGTCTCTTACAGATGTAGATATGAATGGTCTTCGCGATTTAGGTGATCAGTTAAAAGAAAAGCTGGGTGAAGGTGTTGTTGTTCTGGCAAGTGTTGCAGGTGGAAAAGTAAGTCTTCTTGCTATGGTAACAGAACAGGCACAGAAAGCAGGCGCGCATGCTGGAAATCTGATCAAAGGAATGGCTGCCATTGTTGGTGGTGGTGGCGGCGGACGTCCAAATATGGCTCAGGCAGGGGGTAAAAACCCGGATAAAGTGCCGGAAGCATTGGAAGCCGCAGCAAATATTTTGGCAGACCAGATAAAATAATGAAACTTTTTAAGAAAAATCATTTAAAATAGTTGACGAACTGTAAAAATCTGATATAATATCAATTGTGCAATAAAAATACCCAGACAGTTGTATTATGCACAATTTACAGCTGGAGGGAGGTTAGGTGTGAGCTTATGTCAAATGTAATCGTAAAAGAAAACGAGACTTTAGATAGCGCTTTACGTCGTTTCAAGCGTAGCTGTGCAAAAGCAGGTATTCAGCAGGAAATCCGTAAAAGAGAGCATTACGAAAAACCAAGTGTTCGTCGTAAGAAAAAATCTGAAGCAGCTAGAAAACGTAAATATAATTAATGTGCAGTAAAAGCCTCTGGACGGTTACCAGAGGCTTTTTTACCATATTACAGACGGAAAAAGGAAATTTATGAAGAAGATTATTGATTTAATATCCAATCGAATTTTTATTACGGTGGTAGCAGTTCTTTTACAGCTAATCTGGATTTTTGCAATGCTTTGGGGACTGGGGGCTTTTTCCGGGCATATTATGAATTTGATTAGTTTACTGAGTCTTCTTATGGTATTGTGGATTGTAAACAAAGAAATCAATCCCTCGTATAAGCTGGCATGGACAATATTGATTTTGGCAGTACCTGTTTTCGGTGTGATTATTTATCTGCTTTTTGGACAGTCACGTGTGGCAAAGAAAATGACACAGGAGTCCAAAGAGGTAGTAAAGGAAATTAAAAACTACTTTAAAGAAAGTACGAGAACAAGAAAAGCTTTGGCTAAAGAAAGTTTAAGCGCTTCTAATCAGTCTGCGTATATCAGGGATTTTGCTGGATTTCCGGTTCATAGAAATACCACTACCAAGTATTATCCGGTAGGAGATGAGATGTTTGTAGACATGCTGGAGGATTTGAAAAGAGCAGAGCATTTTATTTTTTTAGAGTATTTTATTATACATGAAGGGAAAATGTGGAATGCAATTTTAGAAATCCTTGAGGAAAAGGTAAAGCAGGGCGTAGATGTAAGACTGATTTATGATGATATGGGTTGTGTTACTACATTACCGTATCGTTATTATAAGAAACTTCAGGCAAAGGGTATTAAATGTGCTGCATTTAATCCTGTCAGACCGATTTTAAATATTGTATTAAATAATAGAGACCATCGGAAAATATTGGTGATTGACGGTCATACCGGTTATACGGGAGGTATCAATCTGGCAGATGAATATATTAACCAGCAAATGCGTTTTGGACACTGGAAGGATACCGGTGTGCGCCTTTGCGGAGAAGGTGTATGGAACTTAACCGTTATGTTTTTGCAGATGTGGTCTGTAATTACCAGAACAAAAACCCATTTACCTGCTTATGGACCTTACGTCTATCATCCTGAGGAATTTGAAAATGACGGCTTTGTACAGCCATACGGTGACTCTCCCCTAGATGGAGAAGTTGTAGGGGAAAATGTTTATTTGAATGTAATTAATCAGGCGAAAAAATATATTTATATTACTACGCCGTATCTGATTATTGATAATGAAATGATGACGGCACTTTGTCTGGCATCGAAAAAAGGCATTGATGTCCGGATTATTACGCCGGGAATACCGGATAAAAAGCTGGTATTTTTATTAACCCGTTCTTATTACCGCCAGCTGTTGGAGTCAGGTGTGAGAATTTATGAATATACACCGGGCTTTATCCATGCTAAGAGCTTTGTATGTGATGATGAAATTGCAGTGGTAGGTACTATTAATCTGGATTACAGAAGTTTGTATCTGCATTTTGAATGTGCTGCATGGCTGTATCAATGTCAGGCAGTGGAACAGGTGAAGAAAGACATGCTGAATACCTTTAGAAACAGTAGGGCGGTCAGCTTAAATACCTGCAAAGAGCAGAATGTATTCCGCAGAGGCTTACAGAGTATTCTTCGCCTTTTTGCTCCTATGCTTTAAAGTAAAAATACAGGAGAGGAGGAGTTTTTATGTGGACAAGAACTTTTTTCGGGATTGAACTGTATTATATTATTCAGTGGTTTTTAATTTACAGTATGCTGGGATGGCTGGTAGAGTCTGTTTATATGTCTATTTGTAATAGAAAGTTGACCAACAGAGGTTTTGTAAGAGGTCCTTTTTGTCCGATTTATGGATTTGGAGCATTGATTGTGTATTTTCTTCTAAGACCAATCTGTGATAATATTTATTTGCTGTACCTTTTTGGATGTCTGGTTCCTACAGCTTTTGAATATCTTACTGCAAAGCTGATGATGAAAGTCTTTGGAGAAGTATGGTGGGATTATTCAGACAAGCCTTTTAATTATAAAGGTATTCTCTGCTTGGAAAGTACAATTGCTTGGGGATTTTATACAGTAGGTCTGTTTTTCTTTCTTCATAAGGGAGTGGAGTTTATTGTAAGCAGATATTCCATTCATACGGGAAAATGGCTGGCAGGCATTTTACTGCTTTTATTAGGAATTGATTTTCTTTGGAATATGTATATTCAGAAAAAGGAAAGTATTTTGTCTGTAAAAGAAAAAATACAGAAATATATTTAAAGGGAAAGACTATTGCGCAAATCATTTTTGGCAATAGTCTTTTGGTATATTTTGCCATTCTTATGCTTACAATGCTATAAGAGGAATTTTGGGAGCTTGTGTATGATTTACAGAGCAACAGCAAAAATTGTTGTAGGTATTCTGCTTTTTTGTTCTTTCTTTATGACACCCCTTACAGTAAGAGCAGAAGATGAGGAGCTGATTACAGCGCCTCACGGTGTTTTAATGGAGGCATCTACAGGAAAGATTATCTATGAAAAGGATATGGATACCAGAGTAAAGCCTGCCAGTATTACGAAAATCATGACATTGATTTTGATTTTTGATGAACTGGAAAAAGGAAATTTACATATAGAGGATGAGGTGGTAACCAGTGCCTATGCCAAATCCATGGGAGGTTCTCAGGTGTTTTTAGAGGAAGGAGAAAAGCAGACGGTAGAAACACTGATTAAATGCATTGTTATTGCTTCCGGCAATGATGCCAGCGCAGCCATGGCAGAGCATATTGCAGGAAGTGAGGCAGAATTCGTAAAGAAAATGAATGAAAGAGCTAAAGGGCTTGGTATGGAAAATACAAATTTTGAAGATTGCTGTGGTCTGACAGAGTCGGATAATCATTATACCAGTGCTCATGATGTGGCAATTATGTCCAGAGAGTTGATTACCCGCTATCCGAAAATTTTAGAATATTCTTCTGTGTGGATGGAAAATATCACCCATGTAACAAAAAAGGGCAGCAGTGAATTCGGACTAACCAATACCAACAAGCTCATTCGAAGCTATGATGGATGTGTAGGGCTGAAGACTGGAAGTACCAGTGTGGCAAAATATTGTGTGTCAGCAGTGGCAAAGCGAGAGGGAATTACCTTAATCAGTGTGGTTATGACAGCACCGGATTATAAGATACGATTTAAAGATGCTGCCGCAATGCTGAATTTAGGATTTGGCAGCTGCAAGCTGTATGTAGATGAGCAAAAAGAAAAGCTTCCCCCAATCCCGGTGGAGGGAGGCGTTTTGGAGAAAGTGCCCTGTGATTATGAAAAAGAATTTCGCTATTTGGATACGGAAGGGGCTTCTTTTGAAAATATAGAAAAGAAAATAAAATTGAAAAAAAGTTTGAAAGCACCGTTGAAAAAAGGCGATACAGCAGGGGTTGTCAGATATTATCTGGATGGAAAAGAAATCGGAAGTGTAAAAATCCTCTGTACTAAGGGAATGAAGCAGGCTCAGTACAGTGACTGTGTGAAAAAAGTATGGGAGAGCTTTTTGAAGAAAATATATTGAAAGTGACCATGGTTTATAATATAATAAGCCAGGTTATAGAGAAAAAGATATTGGGTGAGGAACGTTGAAAAAATTTAATACAACTTTTTATAAAATACAGTCAGATAAATTAAAAACACAGAGTGTTAAACTGGCCGTAATCAGTGATTTACACAATGTAGAGCTGGGGAAAGAGAATGAGAATCTATTGTGGAAGTTAAAGGAGCAATCACCGGATGCCATACTCATTGCCGGAGATTTGGTTTTGGGAAAGAAGGATTCCTCTTTTCTCATTCCCTATGCTTTCTTAAAAGAAGCTATGCACATTGCGCCTGTATATTATGCTCTGGGCAATCACGAGCAGAGAATGAAAAGAAAGCCGGAGTTTTACGGGGAAGGATATTTGGAATTTGAGAAGAAAGTACGAAAACTAGGTGTTATATTTCTGGAAAATGAAACAAAAGAGCTGAAAATCGGCAAAGAGAAGATTTTAGTTTCCGGTCTGCTGCCTCCTTATAAATATTACAAAAAAGGAAGTAAGGATTTTCTGGAAAGTGTGGAAATCAATGAACTTTTAGGGGAAGCTTCTTTAAAACAGTTTCACGTTTTACTTGCCCATACACCTAAATATGGGGAAAGTTATTTCAAATGGGGATGCGACGTGACGTTTTCCGGACATTATCATGGAGGTATGGTACAGCTCCCTTTTTTGGGTGGTGTTATCAGTCCTGATTTTCAGATTTTTCCTAAATACTGTAAAGGGCACTTTGTAAAAGGGGAGCGACATCTTATTGTCAGCGGAGGATTGGGAGAACATACCGTTCCCCTACGTATTTTTAATCCCAGAGAGCTGGTGATTGTTACATGCAGTCCTAAGAACAATTTTGTGAAGTAGACTTTTTTGAGAAAATAGTGTAGAATGACTCATGAAAGAAAGGCAGAAAGAGGTAAAAAAGCATGGGAATTCCAGTAAAACTTCAGGTGTTTGAAGGTCCTTTGGATTTGCTACTGCACCTGATAGAGAAAAATAAAGTAAATATTTATGATATTCCCATTGTAGAAATTACAGATCAGTACATGGATTATATTCATGCAATGGAAAGAGAAGATTTGAACATTATGAGTGAATTCATGGTTATGGCTGCAACGTTGATTTCTATTAAATGCAGAATGCTTCTGCCAAGGGAAGTAAATAAGGAAGGGGAGGAAGAAGATCCCAGAGAAGAATTGGTGCGCCAGCTTTTGGAATATAAGATGTATAAATATATGTCGTATGAATTAAGAGACCGTATGGCGGCTGCATCAAAAAAGGTATACAAGCTTCCTACCATACCAAAAGAAGTGTTGTCTTATCGTGAGCCGGTAGATACCAGCCAGCTTTTAGACGGGCTTACGTTGGAAAAGCTCAATGAAATTTTTCAAAGTGTTATCCGCCGTCAGGAAGACAAGATTGATCCAATTCGAAGTAAATTTGGTAAAATCGAGAAAGAAGAAGTGAGTCTTCCTGAAAAAATGGAAGAAATTGAGGAGTATGCCAGACTGCATCCTAGATTTTGTTTTCGTGATTTATTGGAAAGGCAGGCAAGCAAGGTACAGGTGATTGTTTCTTTTTTGGCAATTTTGGAATTGATGAAAATGGGAAAAATTTTCATTTATCAAGAGCATATTTTTGCAGAAATAGAGATTAAAGCCTGTTTGGAGAGAGGAAAAAATGGAGTTGAATAAAATAGAAGGTGCTATTGAAGCACTGTTGTTTGCCATGGGCAAGTCGGTAGAATTAAGTGCATTGGCAAAAACTATTGGACATGATATAGAAACTACGAGAAAAATTGTCAGAAATATGATGTTGAAATATCAGGCAGAAGATCGTGGAATTAAAATTATTGAGTTGGAAAATGCATATCAGATGTGTACCAAAGAAGAATATTATGATTATCTGGTAAAGATGGCGCTACAACCGAAAAAAGCAGTGCTTTCTGATGTTATGTTAGAAACCCTTTCCATTATTGCATATAAACAGCCTGTTACAAAGTTGGAAATCGAAAAAATTAGAGGTGTAAAATGTGATCATGCCATAGCAAAATTGATGGAATACGGACTAGTGCAGGAAGTGGGGCGTTTGGATGCTCCAGGAAGACCGATTTTGCTGGGAACTACGGAAGAATTTCTTCGTAACTTTGATGTGCAGGGACTTGATGAGTTACCGGAGATTGATCCCGTTCAAATGGAAGATTTTAAAGCAGAGGCGGAAGAAGAAATTCAGCTGCAGCTTAATTTATAAGGATACCTTTATGGTATCTTTTTTTATTTCATAGACATTGTGGTCTATGAAATAAAAACGCTCCGAGAGTATGGCACTGCGGCGGGCAGGAATTATTTCTTATGTTCTGACATACAGTGTAGAAGAGGAGAAAATAGAATGAAGAAAAATAAATTTAAAAAAATCTTATCCTTTTTTCTTGTTTTTTACATGTGGTTGTTTACGCTTCCTGTGTCAGCATCAGAAAAAGGGGACGAGCCGGAAAATCTGTACGCCCTTTCTGCGGCTTTAATTGATGGAGAGTCCGGGCGGGTGCTTTATGAGAAAAACGGAGAGGAAAAACGCCCCATGGCAAGTACAACGAAAATCATGACTTGTATTCTGACTTTAGAAAGCGGCTGCCTTGAGGAAGTTGCGGAAACTTCAAAAAATGCAGCAAAGATGCCGAAAGTGCATTTGGGAGCTGTGGTGGGAGAAAAATTTTATGTGAAAGACCTGCTGTATTCTCTTATGCTGGAAAGCCACAATGACTCTGCAGTAATTTTAGCAGAGCATATAGGAGGAAGTGTGGAAGCATTTGCAGATAAGATGAATGAAAAAGCAAAGGAAATTGGCTGCAAAGATACTTGGTTTATTACACCGAATGGATTGGATGCAAAGGAGGAAAGAGAGGGAGAGGAAAGGAAGCATGAGACAACAGCCAGAGATTTGGCGCAGATTATGCGGTATTGTATTCATCAGTCTCCTGCAAAGGAGCAGTTTCTGGAAATTACCCAGACACCTTCTTATCGTTTTCAGGATGTGGATGGGAAGCGGGAATTTGCCTGTCAAAATCATAATGCTTTTTTATCTATGATGGAGGGAGCTATAAGCGGCAAAACAGGATTTACGGCACAGGCGGGATATTGCTATGTGGGAGCGGTGCGAAAGGATGGAAAAACTCTGATTGTATCACTTTTAGGTTGTGGTTGGCCTAATAATAAAGGGTATAAGTGGTCAGATACCAGAAAGCTAATGGAATATGGATTGAAGGAATATTCTCTTCATTCTTTTGGCGAAATAAAGTTTTCAGAATATCCCAAAGAAATTCTTGTAGAAAATGCCCGAAACACAAAGCTTGACAAAAATGTCAATATTTCTCTTTTCAGAAAAAAGGGGGAGAAGACAAAAATTCTGCTAAAAGAAGGAGAACAGATAGAAGTCAGTTATCATGGTAAAAAGCAGTTGTCCGCTCCGGTGAAAAAGGGACAGAAGGTGGGAGAATTGCATTATAAAGTAGATGGAGAAGTTTGGTATAAGGAAGATATTCTGACGGCAGAGGGAAAGAAAAAAATTGATTTTCCATGGTGTCTGGAACAAGTGGTGAAAAGGTACAGAAACATTGAAAAAAATTAGAAACGTGCTAGAATGAAATCAGAAACACAGCAATAGGATAAAGAGGTACTTATGAACACAAAGACAGTGATTATGGATTTTTCCGGCGTTTACAAAGAGGAAGATTTCTATTATGGAAAAGATGCCGGATGGATGGATTTTACAAAGACAACAGGAGTAAACTGCTATTGCACGCAGGAAGCAGAGGCGGAGATTAAAGAAAAAATACGTGAACTTGATTTTTCAGGTATTCATTTTCTGGATTCCGGCAATTACCACTATCTGAGTAAATTTTGGGCGGAAAAAATAGAAAATCCTTTTTCTTTAGTGGTGTTTGACAATCACACAGATATGCAAGAGGCTTCTTTTTGGGGACTGCTTTCCTGCGGGAGCTGGGTGCGAGATTTTATTCTCTCCAACCAATATGTGAAAGAAGTCTGTGTAATCGGGCCGCCCAAGAAAGCTTTTTTAGAGTGTGAAAAGGAAATTTTAGCAAAAGTCGTCCCCATTAGCAGAGAGGATATGAAGCAAGAAAAGACACAGTGGTATGAGTTTTTAAAGAGAAACAAAGAAATTCCTGTTTATTTGTCTATTGATAAAGATATTTTATCTTTGGAAGATGCCAGAACCAACTGGGATCAGGGAGATGTAAGTTTTGAGGAAATAAAAGAATGGCTGAATGAGTTGTTTTCTGATTGTTTTGTGTTAGGAACTGATGTGTGCGGAGAGCATACGCCGGATACAACATCTGTTTCCCGACAGGAGGATATAGATAAGAATAATGACGTAAACAGAAAACTTTGGGCATTGTTGGATGAAAAATTGACAGAACAGGAAAAGTGCAGGCAGGATAAAGAGTTTTTGGAAACAAAGCAGGCAGATAAAAAATTGTCTATTGCTCTTTTGAGATATTTTGATTTGGATAGAGAAGAGAAAAGAAAAAATTTATATGCAGAGTATTTGAAGCTGCGTCTGCGACCGGCAGTAGAGCTGTTGATAAAAAACAAAGAGAATAAGAAAATGATGGAGCTTATAAAAGAACAGGGAGCAGAGGAAAATCTTATAGATGCTTTTTTAAAGACAGCTATAAAATACAGCAATCAGGAAGCACAGATTTTCCTACTGAAAGAAAAAGAAGCTTTAGGAGGATTTCAGGAAAAGAGCTGGGAGCTTTAAAATGAAAACAAGAGAAGAATATTTATGGGAAGAAATAAAAGACCTTGCCCTTACAAAACTCTGTTGTGAAAGCCCGGGATTTTATCAGATTTTTCAAATGGCATTTTCTGATTTTCAAAAGGGTGCTTTGGTGGGAACCGATGGAAAAAATTTTTTCTATGAGCCGAGTTTTTTCCTTCGCCTTTATATGGAAAAGGGAATACAGGGGATTAACCGCTTTTTTCTGCATACTTTGTTTCATCTGTTGTATGGACAGGTGAGAAAAAACTTGCAGGTTTCACAGCTATGGTATTTGGCCTGTGATATGGTAGTCGAATATACCATAGATGCTCTGGATAAGAAGGAACTTACAGGGACAATGTCACAGACAGCCAGAGAATTTTGCAGTCAGATATGGAGACAAGGAGAAGGGTTGTGTGCAGAGGAAGTACAGGAAAGGCTGAAAAAGAGAAATCTTTCTCAAAGGGAAATGGACTTTTGGAGAAAGTGTTTTGAACAGGACAATCCATTTCTTTGGGAAGATGTAAAAGATGAGCAGATTGACAGGTTGATAGAATATGCTCTTTCTTTAAGATCAGGAGGAGATGACGGCGGCGGAAAGGAATTTGGAAAAAGAGGTACACAGCAGGGAAATCAGCAGGAGTGGTATGAGCTTCAGGAAGAAAGAAAAAGGAACTATTACAAATTTTTGAGGCAGTTTACAGTAGAAAGAGAAGAATTACAGTTGGATATGGAAACCTTTGATTATATTCCATATTTGTATGGACTTTCTCGTTATAAAAATCTGCCTTTTTTAGAACCTTTGGAATATACAGAGGCAAAAAAACTGGAGGAGTTGGTCATTGCCATTGATACCTCCGCATCTTGTAAAAGACCGACGGTGCAGCGCTTTTTACAGGAAACTTATGCAGTTTTAGGGCAGCAGGAAAACTTTTTTAAAAAGCTGCGGGTACATATTATACAGTGTGATTGTTATGTGCAGGAAGATGTAAGAGTCACTTGTGAAAAGGAATGGAAGGAATATCTGAAACATATCAAAATACAGGGTGGAGGCGGAACAGACTTTCGACCGGTATTTCAATATGTGAACAAGATGATTGTAGATGAAAAGCTGAAAAATTTAAAAGCACTTTTATATTTTACTGATGGAGACGGAATTTATCCAAGAGAAAAGCCAGATTATGAGGCGTTTTTTTTGCTGACAAAAGAACCGCCAAAAGAGGCAAATGTTCCAAAATGGGCAAAGCTTTTCTATATGGATGAAAGACAATAGGAGAAGACAATGAATATTGCAGAAGCAAAACAGGAAATCATCAATACTTTTAGAGCTTATACGGCAAAAGACGAGGAAGGAAACTATAAAATTCCCATACAGTATCAAAGACCGGTATTGCTTATGGGACCTCCGGGAATTGGAAAAACTGCGATTATGAAGCAGATTGTAGAGGAAGAAAAAATCGGACTTGTGGAATATACACTGACACATCACACAAGGCAAAGTGCAGTGGGATTGCCGGTTTTGGAAAAGAGAAAGTTTCGAGGACAGGAATATACTGTCACAGAGTATACCATGAGCGAAATGATAGCATCAGTATATGAGTGTATAGAAAAAGAAGGAAAGGAAACCGGAATTTTATTTCTGGACGAAATTAACTGTGTTTCCGAGACGCTGGCGCCTACCATGCTACAGCTTTTACAGAATAAGACTTTTGGTGCACACAAACTTCCGAAAGGCTGGTGCATTGTAGCGGCAGGAAATCCGGAGCGTTATAATAAATCTGTGCGGGAGTTTGATATTGTGACTCTTGATAGGGTAAAGAAAATAGAAATTGAAGAAAGCCATTCTGTGTGGGATAAATATGCAGCAAAGCAGGGCGTTCACTTAGGAATACGCAGTTATCTGCAGTTGAAAACAGAGAATTTTTATCGGATAGAGGAACGACAGGAAGGGAGCTGCTTCGTAACTGCCAGAGGCTGGGAGGATTTGTCAAGGATTTTACAAAGCTATGAAGAAATGGAAGTGCCCATAACTCAGGAATTAGTTGGGGAGTATGTGCAGCACGACGAAGTGGCAGGAGATTTCTACGGTTTTTATAAACTGTTTAAAAAATATGAAGAAAAGTATCAGAGTTATTCTTTTTCAGAGAAAGAGGACATGCTTTTTTATGCCGATTTTGAAGAAAAAGTTCTGCTTATGCAGCTTTTAGAAGGGGAACTGCAGGAAAAGATAAAAGAATATCAGCAGGAGAAAGCTTATATAAACGGGTTGTACGAGGAATTAAAGAAGATGAAAAAAGCTGCTTCACAGGGACAGCAGGAAATACAGACCATTTTTTGCGAAACCATAGAAAGAAGAAAGAAGCAGGAAAAAATTCTTGCAGAACAGGGACTTTTACCAAAGGAAAAGTGGAAGACTGATAAAAATATTACAAAGTGGTTGAATGAAAGAAAATGGATGTTAAAAGAAGAGGGATTTTCAACTGTGAAGGAAGAATTTTACAGAGAGACCTTGAACTTAAAGCACCAGGAGGAAAAAATCAGAACATTGTTAGATAAGGAGATTGCAGCACTGAAAAAGAGCAGCAGAACAGGGCAGGAATTGCCGCTTTTTCTGACAATGTTGTCACGCAATGAAAGGATTGCAGAATTTATAGCAGAGCATGGATGCGAAAGCTATTTAAAAGAGAGTAAAGTGCTTTTGATACAGGAGAGAGAAGCAGCTTTAAAAGAGGAAATTCAGGCATTTCAGACAAAATAGAAAAAAAGAAAAGGAAAATCTTGTAAGTTATACTTGACTAATATAATCCAGAATTGTTATAATCTTAACAGATTAAAAATATTATACATATCAGGAGGATATTAAGTATGAATCAGTGTTTTGGATGCAATACATGTGCCAGTGCAGATAAGCCTTTAGAAGGATTTATTCGTAATTTACCTATGGAAACTTCTCATCATAGAGTGGAAGGACAGAGTACAAAATGTGGCTTTGGCTTACAGGGAGTATGCTGCCGTCTTTGCTCAAATGGTCCATGTCGTATTACACCAAAAGCTCCAAGAGGAATTTGTGGTGCTACAGCAGATGTTATTGTTGCACGTAACTTCCTTCGTGCAGTGGCAAGTGGCTCTGGATGCTATATTCATATTGTAGAAAATACAGCATTAAATGTAAAGAAGACTGCTGAAATCAAAGGCGAAATCAAAGGCGAGAAATCTCTTGCACGACTTGCTGAGATTTTCGGTGTTCAGGGAACAGATAAATGGGATACTGCAAAACAGGTAGCTCAGAAGGTTCTGGATGATTTATATAAACCAGAATACGAAAAAATGGAATTAGTTGAAAAAATGGCTTATGCACCTCGTTTCAAAAAATGGCAGGAATTAGGCATTTTACCGGGTGGTGCAAAGAGTGAGGTATTCCATGGAGTGGTAAAATGTTCCACAAACTTAAACTCAGATCCTGTTGATATGTATACAGATTGTCTGAAGCTGGGTATCTCTACAGGTTTATATGGACTGACTCTTACAAATCTGTTAAATGACGTGCTTTTAGGAGAACCTGAACTTCGTATGGCTCCGGTTGGACTTCGTGTTATTGATCCAGATTATATCAACATTATGATTACAGGGCATCAGCATACAATTTTCGTAGATTTACAGGAAAGACTTACATCTAAAGAAGCAGTAGAAAAAGCAAAAGCAGCAGGTGCGAAAGGCTTTAAGCTGGTTGGATGTACTTGTGTAGGTCAGGACTTACAGCTTAGAGGCGCTCATTACGAAGAAGTATTTGATGGTCATGCAGGAAATAACTATACAAGTGAAGCTGTACTGGCTACAGGCGGTATTGATGCAGTTCTTTCTGAATTCAACTGTACACTTCCGGGTATTGAACCAATCTGTGATGAATTAAAGATTAAACAGATTTGCCTTGACAGTGTAGCAAAGAAAGCAAATGCAGAACTGAAACCGTTTGTTTTTGAAGAAAGAGAAAAACAGAGCGAAGAAATTATTGACGAAATAATTGAAGCATACAAAGCAAGACGCGGTAATGTTCCTATGAATCTGATGCCGGAACACGGAAATGATCATACTTTAACAGGTGTTTCCGAAGGTTCTTTAAAAGAATTCTTAGGTGGTAACTGGAAACCGTTAATTGATTTAATTGTATCAGGTGATATCAAAGGTATCGCAGGTGTAGTAGGATGTTCTAACCTGACAGCAGGGGGACATGATGTTCTTTCTGTAGAACTGACAAAAGAACTGATTGCAAAAGATATTCTGGTATTGACAGCTGGATGTTCTTCAGGGGGTATCGAAAACTGCGGACTTATGACACCGGAAGCTGCAAAATATGCAGGTCCAAAGCTTCGTGCTGTATGTGAAAAATTAAATATTCCTCCTGTATTGAACTTTGGTCCATGTCTTGCAATCGGACGTCTTGAAATTGTAGCTACAGAATTAGCAGAAGCTATTGGTGTAGATATTCCTCAGCTTCCATTAGTTCTTTCTGCAGCACAGTGGTTGGAAGAGCAGGCTTTGGCAGACGGATGCTTCGGATTGGCACTGGGACTTCCTCTGCACTTAGGACTTCCGCCATTTGTTACAGGAAGTGAAACAGCAGTAAAACTTTTAACAGAAGATATGAAGAACCTTACAGGCGGACAGGTAATTATCAATTCGGATGCAAAAGAAAGTGCAGATATTCTTGATAAGATTATTGAAGAAAGACGTGCGGGATTAAACATCTAAAATAAGTTCAATGATACAGAACGGGGGTATCTGATGAGAAGAATAATGATTGACGCTGCCAAATGTGATGGCTGTAAAAGCTGTTCCGTAGCATGTATGCAGGCGCATAGAAAAGATGACGGAAATGTTTATACATTAGATTTGACAGATATTACAAATGAATCCAGAAATTTTATATATAAAAATCCGGATGGGAGCTATACACCTGTATTTTGCAGACATTGTGATCAGCCGGAATGTGTAATGTCCTGCATGAGCGGAGCTCTGAAAAAGGATGAAAAAACAGGTCATGTACAGTATGATGCTGAAAAATGCGGTTCCTGTTTTATGTGTGTAATGAATTGCCCTTACGGTGTTTTAAAACCTGATGAAACAACTCATACAAAAGTCATTAAATGTGACTTTTGTATTGAGAAAGGTGAAGAACCAAGCTGTGTAAAAGCCTGTCCAAAACAGGCAATCTGGGTAGAGGAGGTGTAGGCAGATGCAGTATGTGATTTTAGGAGCAGGTGCAGCAGGTATTATGGCTGCGAAAACCATTCGAAAGACAGATGCACAAGGTGAAATTACTGTAATATCTACCGATACACAGGTACATTCTCGCTGTATGCTACATAAATTCCTCAGCCATGAAAGAAGTGCAGAAGGTATTTGTTTTATTGAGCCAGATTTTTTTGAAGAGAATAAGATTACCTGGTTAAAAGAGAAAACAGTAAATAGGCTGGATACAGTAAATAAAAAGGTGTTTACTGAGGACGGTGATGAAATTGGATATGATAAACTTTTAATTGCTACAGGTGCGGAGAGTTTTATCCCACCTGTAGGGCAATTAAGAGAAGCAAACAATGTTTTCGGCCTTCGCCATTTACGAGATGCTCAGGCAATTGATGAAATGGCAAAAAATGCAGAAAATATTGTGATTATCGGCTCCGGTCTGGTAGGTCTGGATGCTGCTTATGGACTTATGGAAATAGGAAAAAAAGTTTCTATTGTAGAAATGGCAGAGCAAATTCTTCCTATTCAGTTGGATAAGACAGGAGCTTTTGAATATCAGAAACGCTTTGAAAAGGCAGGAGCTTCTTTCTATCTGGGAAGAAAGGCAGCAGATACTTTGATGAACGAGAAAGGAAATATTTCTTGTATTGTATTGGATAATGGAGAAGAAATTCCATGTGATCTGGTTATTGTGGCAGCCGGTGTTCGTTCTGCGGTAGCAGGTATGGAAGGGGAAGACATTGTCATTGACAGAGGCATTAAAGTCGATGATTATCTGGAAACAGGAGCAAAGGATGTCTATGCGGCTGGAGATGTGACAGGTTTGTCCGGTATTTGGCCAAACGCACAGAAACAGGGAGAAACAGCGGCTTTGAATATGTGTGGTAAAAAAACAGCTTATATAGACCGTTATGCGATTAAAAATACTATTAATTTCTTTGGCCTTGTTTCTATGTGTATCGGAGTTATTGTTCCCCAAGAGACAGATACTGTAGTGGTAAGAGAAGACTCCAAAGAATATAAGCGTGTAATTATCCGTGACGGAAAAGTTGCAGGTGTATTGCTTCAGGGTGATATTTCCCACGGAGGTATTTGGCAGTATTTGATTAAAAATCAGATTTCTGTAGAAAATATTCAGAAGAATATTTTAGATTTGAACTTCGGCGATTTCTACGGCATTAAGGAAAATGGCGAATACCAGTGGAATATCTCTTGACAAGCATAGCGGAAGTTTGTATACTGTTGCTGTAAATGAAAAAGCAAAGATGAGAAAAAGTAATTTTCAGGGAAATGCACAGAAAGCAGCCGGATGATGAGAGGCGCGCAGGAAACTGAGGATGAATACATCTCGGAGCTTCACACCGAAAAGAAATGAGTAGGCTGTGACGGAAGGGTGCACGTTATAGCATTTTGAGTATCGCTTCGGCTGTACTTGCAGAGGCAGACAGTGTGAACTGTCTGTGAATAAAGGTGGTAACACGAGAAAGCATATTGCTCTCGTCCTTTTTATAATCATAAAGAGGGCGGGAGCTTTTTTATTTTATAGAAAATTCTGTCTTATGAAAAACTCCGTCCTCGATAAAACAGAAGGGAGAAAACAAAATGAAAATTTATGATGAACTGGTTGCCAGAGGTTTGATTGCTCAGGTGACAGACGAAGAAGAAATCCGTGAACTGATTAACAATGGAAAGGCTACTTTCTACATTGGTTTTGATCCTACTGCAGACAGCCTTCATGTAGGACATTTTATGGCACTGTGTTTGATGAAACGTTTACAGATGGCAGGAAATAAACCAATTGGCGGCGGAACAGGATATATCGGAGATCCTTCCGGGAGAAGTGATATGCGTTCCATGATGACACCGGAAATCATTCAGCACAACTGTGATTGCTTTAAGAAACAGATGGAGCGTTTTATTGATTTCTCAGATGGAAAGGCAATGATGGTAAACAATGCAGATTGGCTTTTAGATTTGAATTATGTAGAACTTTTAAGAGAAGTAGGAGCGCACTTTTCTGTAAATCGTATGTTAACTGCAGAATGTTATAAACAACGTATGGAAAAAGGTCTGAGCTTCTTGGAATTTAATTATATGATTATGCAGAGTTACGATTTCTATATGTTATATCAGAAATATGGCTGTAATATGCAATTTGGCGGTGATGATCAGTGGAGTAACATGCTGGGAGGAACAGAGTTAATCCGAAGAAAACTGGGCAAAAATGCCTGTGCAATGACTATTACTCTGCTTTTGAATTCCGAAGGTAAAAAAATGGGAAAAACACAGTCTGG
>RCNH01000217.1_pt1 | contig 26838 bp, 30 predicted proteins | sample 2041161 | NCBI WGS metagenome assembly RCNH01 (sample SAMN09708215, study PRJNA481090) | Feces metagenome, whole genome shotgun sequencing project. | biome: feces | host: Leptonychotes weddellii | place: Antarctica: Sion Island | collected 2010-03-01 | reverse complement strand
TGACAAATGAAAATTTGGCAGAGGGCGAAAACTCGCGGTACCACCTCTGTTCGCCGATTTCTCACGAAAAACGGCCTTAGCGGGTGCATCTACACCCCTGCGCTGTAACGTGCGCACACGGCTCAGCCTACTACCGCAACGGATTCAGCCTGCTGCTCCGGAATGTATTTCTCCTGTCACCGCACTGTCCTTTTCACCAACCAGGACTTCTCTTTGCTGCTGAATGCAGGGTACTTGTTTCCTTCTTCGCATTTGCAATGGTATGTTTTAAAGTATATCTCTTTGAACGCAGCTTGTCAACCGTTTTGGCTGATGCTCACAGCTCAAGCATCTCTTTTGCATTTGCCAGACTCAGCTCTGTAATGTGATCGCCGGAAATGATTCGGGCCAGCTCCTGAATTCTTCCCTCTTTATCCAGGGGATGAATTTCAGTGTAGGTGCGCTGCCCTTCCACATTTTTCTGAATCAGCAAATGACTATCAGCCAATGCGGCGATTTGCGCTGTGTGCGTAATGCACAGCACCTGCCGCCCCTTGGATGTTCTGCGCAATGTTTCTCCGATGCGGCCGGCCGCTAAGCCCGATACGCCTGTATCAATTTCATCATAAATGACTGTTGGAATTGCGTCCTTTTCGGCCAAAGCACTTTTGATTGCCAGCATAATACGGGAAAGCTCACCGCCGGATGCAATTTTAGCCAGGGGCTTCGGCGCCTCACCCGGGTTAGCCGAAATATAAAATTCCACTGTATCCTGACCGGCACTGGCCAGAGGGCCGCGTGAATGTTGCAGAGCAAATCGGATTCCGGGCATATTCAAGAACGCCAACTCTTTTGTGATCTGCTGATTCAGTGCTTCAAATGCATTCAGCCGGGTCTGCGTGAGAATTTCTGCCAATTCACGTGTTTTGGCGAACAATTCACGCTTCTGGCGATCCAGTTCTTCCAATCGCTCGTCTGAAAACTCTATCTTTTCCAGCTCCGCGCGGGCCTTTTCACCAAACTCTAAAATTCCGGCAACATCGCTCGCATATTTCTGCTTTAAGCGATAAATCAAATCCAGGCGCTCCTCGATCGCATCCAGCTCTCCGGAATCAAAATCATACTGCTCTGTCTGATCTGCCAAATCCGATGCCAGCTCGCGTGCTGTATAGTATAGTTCACTCAACCGCTCACTGACCGCTTGCAGATTTTCATCCAGCTGCGCTGCCTGCTCTATTGCACTGCTGGCATTGCCAAGCAGATCTGCAGCACCGCTGAAATCATCGCCGCCATTCAGCGCTGTATGCGCTGCAGAAAGCTGTGCAATGATCGTTTGCGCACCGGCTGCAACTCGCCGCCGTGCCAGCAGCTGCTCTTCTTCGCCGTCAACCAGTTGTGCTGCATCAATTTCATTGATCTGGAATCGGAGCATTTCTATTTTCCGCTGTTTCTCGGTTTCATCCATACGCAACGCATCTGCTTCCCGTTTGACAGCAACCAGCTTGCGATACATTTTGTGATAAGCATCATACTCTGCCCGATTTTGCGCATAAGCATCCAGCAGTGCCAGATGCTTTGAGGGATTGGTCAGACTTTGACTGTCATGCTGACCATGAATATTGATCAGACCGCCGCAGATATCGCGCACTACAGCTGCTGTGGCCGGCATTCCGTTGATACGGCAACTGCTTTTCCCACTGGCAGAAATCTCTCGATACAGCAAAAGACTATCATCTGCCTCATATCCAGTCTGCTCCAGCAACTGCTGTACAGACAAAGGGACCTGCTCGAAGGTAGCCCAAATACACGCTTTGGAAGCACCTGTACGTACCAAGTCACGCGATGCACGATTGCCCAGAATCGCATTGATAGAGTCAATCAAAATGGATTTACCTGCACCGGTCTCACCCGTGAGCACATTCAGGCCCGCGGAAAAGTGCGCCTCAGCCTTTTCGATGACTGCTACATTCTCAATTTTAATGCTGGTAAGCAAGGAAAAGGCCCTCCTTTATGTTAAATCGTTGGATTTGCTTACTGGCGGTGCACCGCATTCGCATAACCGGCCAGCCGAACAGTAATCTCCTGTGCAGCTGTTTCTGTGCGCATCAGGATAAAAAATGTATCATCGCCGGAAAGTGTACCAACTACCTGATCCCAATGCATCGAGTCAAACACTTCACAGGCGGCATTTGCCATACCGGAGTAGCACTTGACTAAAACCATGTTTCCGGCATAATCCACCTTGAGCACGGATTCACGAAAAATGGTTTCAAAGCGATTGGACGAGTGCGCCGGTTTGGAATGGGTTGCAGCAGAAACATATCGATACCCACCATCGCCGGTTGCAGTTTTGATCAAACGCAGCTCTCGAATATCGCGCGACACCGTAGCCTGGGTCACATCGAAACCTGCTGCTCGCAAATGACGCAGCAGTTCTTCCTGTCGATCGATGGGATGTTCCTCGATAAGTTTAAGAATCGTCTGGTGACGTGCACTTTTCATGTCAGCGTTACCTCCCTTTCAACTTTTGATCGATTGCCTTGAACTGATCGGCTTTACTAAATGTGATTAACTGCATTGTCTGCTGTGACATTTTGATTTGAATCGGGCTGTCTGGTACCAGCTCCAGCAAATGCGCTCCATCACTGCTGATACAGGCTTCCTGTGCCTCACCTTTGTCAATTCGGATGGTGATGCGGCGCTCAGCCGAAAGCACCATTGGAGGACTTTGTAAACTGTGCGCACAGATCGGTGTGACGACAATTCCCTGAATTTTCGCATCCAGAATCGGACCACCCGCGGAAAGTGAATAAGCCGTAGAGCCGGTTGGAGTTGCCACGATCACACCATCGCCGCGGCAATGGTTCATCAGAATATCATCACAGGAAACGCTGCAATCAATGGTATGCAGTGGATCTATACGTGAAATAACAAAATCATTGAGTGCGGTCAGTTTCCATGGGCCGCTGGGACTCATGCCCTCTGCTTCCAGCATCAGGCGGGAATCAAGCTGATAGCGCCCATCGACCAATGCACGCAGCTTAATTTCCATTTCATCCACTTCGCAGGTGGCCAGGAATCCGGTACGACCCAGATTAATACCCAAAATGGGCTTGCACCAGTCAAGCGATTCGCGGGCGGCACGCAGAATTGTGCCATCCCCACCTACTGTAAGCAAGACATCTGCATGAGCAAGAGCCTGCTGCTCCGGCAAATACGATACTCCTTCTGCCACGCAAAACGCCTGTGCGCTCTGCTGCATGAACACCTTTGCGCCATACTCCTGCAGCAGCTTTGCTGCCCGCTGCGCAACCATAATCGCTGCAGGCTTTTGTGGATTTGGCAGAACACAAACGATCATATCATTCTCCCTCGGAATGAGCATGTACGTCCAATGCAGCATGTGCTGCATCCACAACACGCTCTACCTGATCTGCATCAATGCAGACAGGCTGCTCCGCCTTTTTCACATGAATCAGAAATTCAATATTTCCCTCGGGTCCTTTGACAGGCGAGAAATCCAAACCAATTACAGAAAAGCCATTCTGGCAGGCATAGCCCATCGCATTGTGAATCACTTCCACGTGGGTAGAGCGTTCACGAACTACGCCTTTTTTGCCCACTTTCTCGCGTCCTGCCTCAAACTGAGGCTTTACAAGGCAAATGCCTTCCACGTCTTCGGTACTGATTGCATATGCCACCGGGAAAATATGTTTGAGCGAGATGAAGGAAACGTCAACACTGAAAAATTGGATAGGCTCTTCCAGCATCTCCAGGGTCACATTGCGAATATTCGTGCGTTCCATATTCACTACGCGGGAATCCGTGCGCAGTTTCCAGGCCAGCTGACCATAACCAACATCCACAGAATATACCTTTACGGCACCGTTCTGAAGCATACAATCAGTAAATCCACCGGTTGAAGCGCCGATATCCATGCAAACCTTTTCCGCAGGAGTCAGCGGGAAAACCTGCATGGCTTTTTCCAGCTTAAGGCCGCCTCGGCTGACATAGCCAATATCGTGGCCGCGCACTTCCACAACTGCTCCCGGAGGTACAGTATCACCAGCCTTATCGGCTTTCTGATTATTGATATAGACAATGCCGGACATGATCAGTGCCTTAGCTCGTTCACGACTCTGCACCATACCGTTTTGGCACAGATATTGATCCAATCTAATTTTCAATCTGTTTCTCCTTTGAGCGTTCTCATAAGTCCTTCAGCATCCAAACCCAGACGCTGTTTCATTTCTGGTACATTTGCATGGGGCAAATCACCATGAACATAGCTGTGCAGATACTTTCCACGCCAGCCGTTTACCAGCAGCTTTTCACCCAGCTGTGTACCGATACCATCTGCCACACATTCCTCTGCAAACAAAATTGTTTTGTACGGCTGAAGCTGCTCCAGCAATCCTTGCGGCAGCGGGAAAATCTGTACCAGTTTGATAACATCAACTGCTGTCCCCTGCCGGGCCATACCTTGCGATGCATCCATAGCATCTTCTGTCAATGAGCCGTATGTTACAATGGCTGTTTCAGCACCCGACTGAGCCAGCGACACATCAAACAGCTTTCCCGTGCACTTCAGTTTAGCCAGTGCAGCACTTTCACTGCCGCGGGCATAGCGAATTGCTCGTGGGCCCTGCCATTCCAACAGCAATTTAGGCAGCCAGTAATGCAGCTCTGCATAATTGCAGGGCGAGATGACCGGAATTCCAATCTGACTGAAATAAGCCGGATCGTAAATGCCCTGATGTGTTTCGCCGTCACCCGGCACAAGGCCGGCACGATCCACTGCCAGCAATACGTTCAGATCCATCAACTTGACATCATGGATCATTTGATCATAGGCTCGCTGCAAAAATGTAGAGTAAATTGCCACCACCGGAAGCATTCCTTTGCTGGCCAGCCCGGCTGCAAACGTCACTGCATGCTGCTCCGCCATACCCACGTCGAAAAACCGTTCTGGATAGCGGCGGTACATAAACTGCAAACCTGTACCATATTTCATGGCCGCAGTAATTGCACAAACGCGTGTATCCTGTTCAGCCAGCTCTACCAGCTGTTTGCCAAATTCTGTAGAGAACGAGGCCTTGGGCGCAAGTTCCGGATCCAGCACATGCTCTGGGTCAAATGCCGAAACACCGTGAAATTCACCGGGGTTCTCTTCGGCAGCTTTGAATCCTTTACCTTTGACCGTAACTGCGTGGATAAACAACGGCGCTTTCTGATTTTGCAGATTATTGAAAAGGTCTGTCAAGGCATTGACATCGTTGCCATCCACAGGGCCTACGTACTGAAAGCCCATTTCCTCGAACATAGTGGAGTGATAAAGCTGTCTGCGAACAGCACGCTTACAGCTCTGCAAAACATCCACCACGGTTGGCCCAATCAATGGAATAGCATCCAAAACGGTTTCCATATGAGCCTTAACGCGAGAATACCGCGGATCTGTGCGCAGCACAGTAAGATAACGTGCCATTTGACCTACATTTTTGGAGATCGACATTTTATTGTCGTTAAGCAGCACAACCAGATTATTGAGAGTTCCGATATTATTCATACCCTCATAAATCATGCCGCCGGTAAAAGCACCATCGCCCACCAATGCAACTACTTTGCCCGGTTCGCCTTTCAGCTTTTTTGCCCGGGCAATGCCCAGTGCCACAGAAATAGACGTATTTCCGTGACCGGCAATAAACGCATCGTGCTCACTTTCTTTGGGTGCCGGAAAACCGGAAAGGCCATCCAGCTTGCGCAGCCGTGCAAACTGATCTTTACGGCCGGTAAGCAGCTTGTGCGTGTAGCATTGATGTCCTACATCGAAAACCAGCTGATCCTGCGGCGATGAAAGTGCCTTGTGCAAAGCCACCGTAAGCTCGATGGTACCAAGGTTTGAAGATAGATGTCCGCCGGTTTGGGAAACGCTCTCGATCAAAAATTCACGAATCTCTGTGCAAAGAGCTACTGTTTCCTCGTTATTTAAATGTTTTAAATCCTGTGGACAGGAAATCGAATCCAGTAATGGCGTATCCATACGGGAATCACCCTTCTTGTTTTAGAATCATACTACCGGAATGACAAAACCAATCACAATTCCCAGCAATGCACCGGCCCACACCTCAAAAGGTGTGTGGCCGACCATCTCTTTCAGGGTCTTGTCGGCCAGGAACGGGGCATTGTGTGCGTTAATGTCCATCCAGTTTGTGAGCATATGGTTCAGCACCTTTGCCTGCTCGCCGGTTTCACGGCGCACACCCTGTGCATCGTACATCACGATAATTGCAAGGATAAATGCGAGTGCAAACATCGGGGAACCGGTTCCACACAGTTTTCCGGTTGCCACCACAGTGGCACAAACTGTGGATGAGTGAGAACTGGGCATACCGCCAGAACCCCACATACGCTCCAACTTAAATTCGTGCATCAGGGCCGCGTTAATAATCGTTTTCAGGATCTGCGCAGCCAGCCAGCCAACAACAGCAACACAAAGAATATAATTCCAGTGGAATAACGAAACAAGCCAGTCCATGATTGCATGCTCCTTAATTAATTTTTACGCTCGACCAGTGCCTGGGCCAGGGTTTCCAAAAATGCTGCCTTTTCACCATAGGCCAGATGAAGTGCCTTGCAGCTGGCATTGGTAATCTCGGCAGCCATTTGCATAGCCGCTTCTGTGCCGTACAGCGTTGCAAACGTAGTCTTTCCATTCTCTGCATCGCTGCCAATGGGTTTGCCTAATTCCTCCTGGGTAGAGGTGACATCAAGTACGTCATCTACAATCTGGAACACAAGGCCCAGATCAAAAGCGTATGCCTCCAAACGTTTTACATCTTCTGCACTGCCGGCAGCTGCTGCTACGCCCATTTGCACGGCAGCATTGATTAAAGCGCCTGTTTTATTTCGATGAATCTGATGCAGCTGGTCTTCATTTGCAGCAATTGCTTCAAACTTCAGATCCAACTCCTGGCCCCAGACCATACCGCGTGCACCGGCACCCGTTGCCAATGCTCTGCATGCATCGTTTTTTGCCTGAGCAGAAAGCTTCGCACGGCTGATGCACTCAAACGCAGCTGTTAAAAGGGCATCGCCTGCCAGCAATGCGGTTGCTTCACCATACACCTTATGACAGGACGGTTTGCCCCGGCGGAAATCATCGTTATCCATACAGGGCAAGTCATCGTGAATCAGCGAGTAACAGTGCAGCATCTCCACCGCTGCTGCAAAATCCGCAGCAGCTTTTACGTCACCGCCCAGCAATTCACACACAGCAAGTACCAGAATTGCACGCACACGCTTACCGCCAGCCAGCAGACTATAACGTGCAGCCTGACAGACTGTGGAAGTTTCCGGGAGATATTCATCGCACAATTCTTTCAGCCGCTGCTCGGCCAAGGTGAGAAATTCTTCCTGTTTATGCGTATAATCGCTCATACTTATACCTCCTGCTGCTGGATCGCAGTCAGCCTTTGGTCGATTTCGTCAATCTGAATCTTGGCATCCCGCAATGTTCCATCGCAATACGCTACAAGATCAGCGGCCTCTGCATAAAGCTTAATGGCCTGTGCCAGCGGAGTGTTTTCATCCGCCAGCAATTCCAGAATCTCCTGAAGCCGTGCAAGACCAGCCTCAAAGTTTTTGGGTGTTTTCATCCGCATCCTCCAGTGGAACGGCTTCCAGCACGGCGCATCGGGCGCGTTGCCGCCGTCCCCGTACATAAAATTGCTGATCATTTTGCAGACTATCCGGCAAAATCGGGTGTCCATTATCGTCCTGCAATAATGCATAGCCGCGTGCAAGAATCTGATATGGGCTCAAAGAGTGCGCCAGCGCTGCACAATGTGCCAGTTCTACTCTTTTATGATTTTGCAGCTGCTCTGCTGTATGGCGCAGTTGAGCACAGCACTGCTGCAATTCGCCTTGTTTTTGCAAATAGCCTTGCTGCATTCTTTCCATACTGCGGGCTGATGCAGCATCTTTGTACTCATTATAGCACAGTTGCCATCGGTACTGCATATTATTATGAATATTCTGCTGCAAATTGCATAATTTGCTCCGCATTTCCTGCCGGTCCGGCACTACAAGCTCTGCCGCAGCCGATGGTGTTGGTGCGCGAAGATCTGCCACAAAATCCAAAATGGTAAAGTCAATTTCATGGCCCACCGCAGAAACCAGCGGAGTTTTGCAGGCATAGGCTGCCCGGGCAATATTTTCGCTGTTGAACACCCACAGGTCTTCTCTGGAACCGCCGCCGCGTGCAACAATGATCACATCACACCGCTTACTTTGATCCAGCAAATGAATTGCTTCTGCAATTTGCGGTGCGGCCTCCTGCCCCTGCACGTTTACAGGTGCCAGCAAAAATTTGGATGCCGGCCAGCGGCGGCCTGCAACATTAAGAATATCCTGGATTGCGGCTCCTGTTTTGCTTGTAACTAAGCCAATGCACTTTGGAAATTCGGGCAAAGGCTTTTTATGCTCAGCCAAAAACAGTCCTTCATCCTGCAGCCGCTGTTTCAGTTGTTCAAAGGCCATCTGGGCTGATCCCATACCATCCGGGAACATATCCTCAACATAGACCTGGAATGCACCGTCTCGTTCAAAGAGAGTCACTCGACAGCGAACCAGAACGTGCATTCCCTCCTGCGGCGTGAAAGCCAAACGCCGAGCATCTCTACTGAACATTACTGCTTTGACGCTGGCGCGCTCATCCCGCAGTGAAAAGTAATAATGTCCACTTTTATAGTGATGGACAAAGTTCGTAATTTCACCCTGAATAGCTATGTCCGTGAGCACCGGATCACTGTCCAGCAACGACTTTACATACGCATTGAGTGCACTGACCTTGATGATGTTAGCCATGTGCTGCCTCCTTGGCGGCTAAAATAGAAACACCAATCGCATTGTCACTGGAGAATTTTCCCGGTACAAAGCTGACATTGGGCAAACGGGTATGTACATACTCTGCCACAATTTCACTGCTCATAACACCACCTGCACAGATTACCGGCAAATTCGGATATTCTTTTTGCGCCGCTTTCGTCATGCGCACAACTGTTTCGCCTACGCACAGCAAGCAGTATTTGCAGACATACTCAGGGCTCTTGCCCTGTTCAAGCAGCTGCTTTGTCTGATTTTCCAGCCCGGACAGACTGCACTGCATTCCCTTAACACTGGCTTTCGGGCGAATCTGATCTGTACACTTAGCAGCCATCTCAGACACCTTTACCCCTGCCGGGAAGCCAAACCCAAGCGACACCCCCAAGCGATCCACAGCCTGTCCGGCATACAGATCACTGCTTGTGCCTAAAAGAGTCAGGGTCTGCAGCTTATCACAAAGCAGCAGATCTGTGGTGCCGCCAGAAATATGAAACACCAGGCTCTGGCCTTCAAAGAGGTCCATCCGACCCGCCGCAAACAAAGCAGCTGCAACGTGCCCCTGCTGATGTGTTGTGTGGATCAGCGGAATACCTTTTGCAGCGGCAAATGCAGTAGCCGCGCTGACACCCGCCAAAAAGCATGGCATATAGGAGCCTTCAACCGGGCGCGGCTTTGCGGATACTCCTACAGCTTCAATACGGGTTAAATCCACCCGGCTGCCCAACTGCTCCAGCAATTGAGGCAGAGCCGCGGTGTGATGGAACAGCGCTTCACTCTGGCGCAGCCCCAGCTGCCCTTCCCGCACCGGCAAAAACTGTTTGGTATCGCAAACAACCCCTCCGGTCTGTGTATCAAACACAGCCAGAGAGGTTGCATAGTTACTGGTATCAAAACCGAGCGTCAGCATCGATCAAACCTGAGCAGACGCATCCTCGGCAGTAAGGCCCATTTCACGGGAAATGGCACCCAGAACACCGTTGACGAACTGATAATCGTCTTCTGCGCCAAACTTCTTAGTCAGTTCCACTACTTCGTTGATGGCAACGCCGGGCAGCTTTTCTTCGCCATACAACATCTCGCTCAGGCCCAAGCGGAGAGCCACCAGGCTCACGCGGGGCAGACGGTTCATAGTCCAGCCCTTCAGATGACTCTGGATGAGATCATCAATTTCAGCTGTATGCTCATAGTAATCACGAATCAGCTTGCGGCCGAAACCGTCAATGGGATGCTCCCCATCTTCATTTGCCTGAGCAATCATCGCAGGAATATCCTGCTCATCAAAAGTTGCGGAGAATGCCAGCAGAAAAGCATTTTCACGTGCTGCTCTGCGTGTAAGTTTTTGTTCCATTAAAATTCCTCACAGACAAAGGGGCCTTCCAGTATGCGGGATTACCTCAGCGAGGTGAGCCCATAACAGGAAGGCCCAGCAATTTTCTTATTCTTCAGAAGAGTCCGGCTCTTCCACAGCCACACCGGCCACCACCAGATTCACTTTGGACACCGTGATGCTGGTCATGTTTTGTACAGCGTTTTTCACGCTGTTCTGCACCTGCTCACAAACGGTAGGGATTTTACTGCCGAAATCGACAATGATGTTCACAGTGATTTCTGCAATATCGTCCGCCATCTGTACGGCGATCGGCTTCTGAAGGCTCACCTTGCTCAGCAGACTTTTACCGCTCAGCTTTCCGGTGCTCACTTCATGCACGCCTTCTACTTCCAGGGTGGCCAGCTTTGCAATTTTGGCCACTACATCCGTAGAGATCTGCAGGCTGCCTGCAACACTGGCATTTTCTACGTCCATCTCCAAACCTCCTGACGGCTTAATCTAAATTAGCTGATTGATCCCGCCGGGCAGTTTACGCAGAATTTCTGCCTGCCCCTTTGGATGAACCACTTGGTCAGTAACAACAGCTTTGTGTTATTATACCATTTTTCCATTCAATCCACAACAGGTTATTTTACTTCCACCACAGTAATATTTTGCGCTGTCACATTGCACTTACTCAACACAATATCACGAATCTGCGCAACCTCGTTCTTCGTTAAGCCCTCATTACTGGTCATCACCGTCAGATTGACCCGATCCTGTTCAATAAACGCAACACAGTCCACGAATCCTTTTGCTTTTACCAGGCTTTCAATATCGCTTTCCGCAGTAATGTTCTGAATCTCATTTGTCAGCTTAGCTGTAAGTTCCTGCTTTTCTTTTTCACTGAGCTTTGCACTTTTTAAACTTTTTTGCAGTGTATCCAGTGCTTCATCACGGCTTTTACTGCGTGACAGACGCGCTGCTTCAAAGAATTCATCGCTGCTTTTCCCATTTACACTTACCAGTTGTGCCTCTCCATAGTTTTTGTCCGCAGTCGGTTCTGCCTGGGCCGACACCGCAAGTGGGTCCAGGATTACCGGCTGCTCTTCTTTTGCAGGCTCACTGTTGGGTTCTTCTGCCTTTTCACCCGACACAACGGCATTGGCTTGTTCAGCCGGAATATCTGTATTCTTTGCATACTCCCAATTCAGATAGACCGCCGTTCCCAGAGCAAGCATAAGCGTGAGCACCGTTAATTTTTGGTTGGCTTTGATCTTTTTCATAAAAATGCCTCCATCAATTCATTTTTGCAACACTGATGCGATTGGTTGATACTCCCAACAAAACAGACACCATCTCCGTCACGCGAGATGCAACAGCCACATTGCCCCCTCCCTCACATACAACAGCCACTCCGCGTATTTCGGGCTGCCAGGTCATCTCGATCAATGCATCTTCTCCATTCGCGGTATTCAGCAAAATATGGTGTGTTTCTTCGCCTGCTGTTCCCCCTGTCTTTTCGTCCACGGCGTAGATGTTTTCGCAGGACGAATCAAGCGTAATCATAACAGTTGTCTTTCCTGCTCCCTCGATCTGACCGAGAACCTGCTGCATCCTGTTTTCAAGCTGTGCCGTGTACTGTTCAAGGTCCGCTGATTCTCCCGGCGGCTTCTTTGCTTTTGCTGCACTCGGTGTTATCAAATCCGACAGCAGAATCAGCAGCATCCCAGCAATCCCAATCCAAAAAAGCCACGTCCCCTTTTTCGGGCAAGTGTCCTGCTTCACATGTGTTCCCGGCCACAGGCGCTCAATCCATTCTTTCATGACACTCCATCCTTCACCCCGTATTCCACTTCTGCGTTCGGCCCCAGATACTCCTGTATGATGCTCTTTGCATCAGCCATCTGTTTCGGATCTTGCAGCAAAATCCGAACAGACTCAAGGTGTGCAGTACCAGCTTGTGTATCCAATGTTCCGCTAACGTGAACTTCGTTTCTGATTTCTCTTCGATTCAGTGCATCCGTCAAGGTTTCCTCAAGCTCTTTGCCAAACTGCTTCTGTGCCAGGTCATCAAGACTCAGCATTGCCGCAGTATCCATTTCAGGCATTTGCCGCAGCTGATTCCAAAACCCGGTCCAATCCGCCTTGGGTACAGGTTCACAGGCTGATAATAAGATATACAGCGCCAATACCGTTTTTATGCCCCGCGCAGCCCCTTTCGTGGGCAATAGCAGTTTCAACGCCCCCACCAGCACACAGCAAATACACACTGTCAGCGCCCAATGTCGGATCGTTTCCATTTTCGGTCATCCTCCAGTTCCGGTCAAAATCATCAAAGCAGTGGCCAGCACCACCAGCATAAAGAAGAACACAAGGAACGAAATGCACAGGCTCACACTTTGGGCCATGCCCTTTAATGCCTCGCCGCCCCGCTCAAAGCCACAGGCTTTGGCTAATGCTGCGCACATTCCAACTGTGCAGGCATACGCTATACAGCGAAGCAGCAATGGAAGGAATGCTGCCGCCAGAACTGCCACTGCCGCAAATCCCAAACTGCCTTTAAGCACTTTCAGCGCCGACACCACACTTCCCATAGCATCTGACGCCGCTGTTCCCACCACGGGAATTGTACTGCTGACCACAAAACGTCCCGCTTTGAATGCAAGGTTGTCCGCACTGTGTGCAAGAATGGTTTGAAGCCCCAGAACGGTTCCAAACAATGTGGAAACGAATTTCAAAATCCAGCGCACAGCTTTACCCAACATCTCGCAGCCGTCCTGCAAGCCATCCACTCCACAGAGCCCCGCAGCTGCGCTAAGCGCCAGATAAATCTGAAGCAGGGGCATCGCTGCAGTATGAACGATCTGCGCTGAGAAATTTGCCATTGTAAGAAACATACCGCTGTAAATCATGGCGCTTCCACCCTGGCCGCAGCTCAGCATCACGCCGGACAGTACCGGAACGAATCCAACCAGGTATGTATACCAGTCCTGAATGGCCTGTGTTACCTGTCCCATCAAATCAAAAATCGGCTGTGAGAACATGATAAAGGCTCCTGCCAGAATCACTGTTTCCAACATTTCGCGCCACTGTTCGGACGGAGCCAGCAATGACACTGCTGCTCCCACCAGCAGGAATACCACGCCGTGCGACAGAAGTTGAACCGGCTGCCGCAGCTGGGCTTTCCACTGATCGAGAAGGCCCGAAAGAAGCTGGAAAAGATTCATCTGTGAAAAGGCTGATGCTGAAATCGGTGCCTCGTCCAGCACGTTCTGCACTTCTTCGGGCATGTCCAGTGCATGGGCCTGTACAGGAAAAGCCAAAACAAGGCCCAACATGAGCAGGCACGTCAACGCTATCCTCAGCGCAGGATAGTCAGGAAGCGCTCGATTATCGTTTGGAACATCGGCATTGCCGCCGCCAGCACAAGGCACCGGCCTGCCAGTTCCACCGCTGTACCCAAAGAATTCACTCCGGCATCCTTGCAAAGTTCCTGGGCCATCTGTGCAATCAACGCGATACCGGCTGCTTTCAGCAAACATTGAAATTCCTCCCGCTCCACGTAGACCGTCAAAGCCGTGAGCCATTGCAGCATCGGCTGAGCAAATCGAATAAACATCCCCAGACACACAACTGTACATGCAATCAGCGCAAGTACGGAATAAGCCGGGATGTATTGTTTCAGCAGCGTAACAACCATCACTGCAATTCCCACAAACCCCGCTATTTTCATAATCTCCATAGTATCACAGCCCAAACAGCGCTTTGATCGTTATAAACAGATCGCTGATCTGGTGAACGATCATGGACAGCACCACAATCAGGCCGGCCAGCGTAGTCATCATTGCTTGATCCTCACGCCCCGACCGGATCAGCAGCTGATTCAGCACTGCTACAATGATTCCAATCGCTGCAATTTTAAACACCAGATCTACGTCCATGATTGTGTTCCTCCCTTTGTTTGTTGCATTGCAGTTTTCTACAAAAGCAGCAGCGCAACCATCAAACCGGCGCATACGCCTAGCTGCCGATACAGATGCTTTGCGTTAACCAGCTGTTTTTGCTCTTCTTCTGCAAACTCCAGGCAGAGCTGACGATAATAATCCAGCTGTACAGCACTTTCCTGGCTTGTCCGTTGACCGAGTGTTTGAAACGCCTGTTCGAGCACATCTCTCTGATTTTTCGCAAGCACTAAAGGCAGCTTCAGATCCTTGAGTGCAGGATACTCGTCCAGATGCAGATCTTCAAATCCCCCCAGGGTTAAAAGCAGCTGGCGTATTTCTTCCAGCGGAATCCCTCTATATTGAATTTCATCACGAATACGTGCCAGCATTCGCTCCAGCTGATTCAATGTTTCCAGCCGCATTTCCTGAAGCCGCACACGTCGAAAGCCCACCCCATATCCAGCGACTATCAGCAGACACCCACCGATCAATTTCATACTCAGCATAAGCTTTCCACCGCGCATATGGTTCCCGGCTTTTCAGGCCCAGCCAAAAATGCACACACACGAAATGCCCCCAGCTTTTGCAGCTGTACAAACTGCGGACGTCTGTGCAGGCCCTCAAGATTTTTTCCGTGAATGGAAGCAACAAAATCCACGCCCGAATAAAGGCCCTGTTCCAGTGCAGCTACATCCTGCATACCGCCAACCTCATCGCACAGAATTACCTGCGGAGACAAACTGCGAAGCGCCATCAGAATCGCCTGTGCTTTGGGAAGCCCTGCAATCACATCACAATGCAGCGGCGGTGCGTAGGCAAATCCCTGCTGCCCGCACGGCATTAGCTCTCCGCGCTCATCGATCAGCACCACTCGTTTCCCCTGGGATGAAAGTGCATGGGCCACACTGCGCAGCAGGGTGGTCTTTCCACTGCCCGGCGGGCCGGCCAGCAAAAGGCCGCCTTCCTGCCGGAGTGCCTGCAAAAGTACAGGTGGAAGAGGCACATGAATCTCCCGGGCTACACGAATATCCAGAGAAGTAACAATGCGCATCCCGGTAAATGCTCCATCCGCAGAATAACCGGCTACACCCGCTACACCCACCCGATGTCCGCCGGGCAGTGTAAAAAAGCCTTTGACCAGTTCCTGCTGATAACTGTGCACCGAATTATTACACAGCGCATAGAAACATTGCTGCAGCTGCGCATGCGAAAGCGGAACGCTTCCCTGCAGCGGAATTTGCCCGGAAGGCAAAACCAGCACCGGGATTCTGCCGCTGCGCAGCCGAATTTCCTGAACCTGGCTCACCTGCTCAGATTGAATCTGTTCCATTGCAGTGCGCAGTGGCTGCGGCAGCCGCTGGATTGCAGAAAAGTAAGCATCCATTGCGTTTCTTCCTCCTTAGGTCTTGTCCTCAGCGAATCATTGCTCCACCGGGCAAGTTCAAGAAAAGAATATGTTTTCCTTCCTACTGCTAGAACCAAACAAAAAACACAGGGCCTGGCAGGTCCTGTGTCAACGTTTCAGTAATTTTATTTTCCACTTATGTACCTGCGCTGAACCCGCAGAAAAATCGGGATACTGAGAGCAAATGGAATGTAATAGGTGGAAACACGGTAGAGCAACAGCACAGCCGCCGCCTGACCCGTTCCCAGTAATTCCGAAAACAGCAGAAGAAAGCCGAACTCTGTCGGCCCTACTCCCGCCACATTTGGCAGAGCTCCGGTAATCAAAAGCATAATCGCTGTGAGCATTTCTACGCGCATGATCGGCAACGGAACAGCTCCGGCCAGACAGACACAGATTGCAGGGATTGCACACATCCCCGCCAGCTTCACAAAATTCAGCATCAAAACATGGATACGGCAGCTGCGGTTATGCAAAATTTCACGTGACGCTCGATTCAATTCATCCAGTTGTAAGCTCCAGCGCTGCCCGCGCTCTTTCCATCCGCCTTTTTCCGGCAGCGCGCATAGTGCTTTCTGCGCCAGCTGCCTTGCCGTTTTCCAAATACAGAGCAAAACCAAGCCTCCGATTAGGAGCAGGCAGATGCACAATCCTGTAACAATCAGTCTTTTTTGTGGTGCCGGTACAGCGCGTATCCATTGGGGCTGTATAAGCATCATCAAAATGGCAAACAGCAAAACTGCGGTTTTATGGAGCACATATTGTATGGTCAGCATCCCCACGCTTTCACCTGCTTCAAACCCATGGCGGCTCAGATACAGCCCCTGCATTGGCAAAGTTCCAGCGGCCAATGTGGACACGTTGCCGAAAACGCCTAAAAAAACTGTTTCCAGTGCACATTTCATGCGAAAATTCGAATTGCTTCTGCGTGCCAGGTAACGAAGAATAACTGCGTCCATAAAAGGCATCCAGATTCCTGCAAGCACCAGCAGCACAATTCCTCCCGGTGTCAGGCCAAGCAACGACTTCTTCAGCTGTGGTGCCTGATCTCGCATAACAAGCATCACTAAACCGGTAATCAGCATCAGTGTGATTAAACTTGATCCCAGCGTTTTCCATCGATTTTTCTCGCTCATTCATTATCTCCTTTTGTTTTCTCTGGGGCTCACAGCAGACCTTCTTGTCGTTTTCTGATTTTTAGTGTAGAATGATTCAAAAGACAAAGGAGGTACTGTCATGAATTACACAGAAGCAGCTATCACAGATGCGTTTCTTCAGCTTCTGGATGAAAAGCCTTTCAGTAAAATTACTGTGCGGGACATTGTAGATCGATGCGGCATCAACCGAAACACCTTCTACTATCATTTTCAGGACATTCCTTCGCTTTTGGAGAAAATTCTCACCGATAGAATTGATCTGTTGATCGAAAAGCACTGTCATCTGGGTTCACTGGAAGACTGCATTGCTGTAACTGTACAATATTTCAAGGAAAACCGCCGCGCAGTAATGCACGTATATCGCTCTCTTCCACGGGAAACGTTCCTTCAGCATCTAAATCACCTGCTGCTCTATCTTTCCAAGGAATACATTGACAATATTTCTTCCTCGCTGAAAATTCGCACCGAGGATCGGGATTTGCTTGCATGGTACTTCAAGTGTGTTCTGGTAGGCACTGTTCTGGACTGGCTGGACTCCGGCATGAGCTACGACCTTTTAGGCGATTCTCTGCGCGTGTGCCATTTACAGGGCGATTCCAATCTGCAAGTGCTGTTAAACGCCTGCGACTCATCCTTGGGCAAAACGCTTTCGCGTTCTTCTGAAAAAGAGGAAACGAAATGACATTCTGATTTTTCATTTAAAAATCCCCGACGTGTTTTAACCGACACTTCGGGGATTTTTTGTTACTGCCTTTGTTTAATCTTCCGTCTTTCCTGCGGATGCTTTACAGTACACCTTACTACACTCCGGTTAAGCACGCCTTGTGCAATGAGCACAACCCCCGGCAGAAGATGCGGGACGGTGTGGCCTGCGCTGCAAAAGATCAGCACGGCACTAAGCGCAGCCACGCTCAACGAGATACCCAGCAATACTTTCCAGTGTTCGAGGCCGAACGCACGTGCATCACGGGACATCTGAACCTTCAGCAGACTGTCCAGCAGCACCATCCAGCCCAATCCTACAGGCAGATACCTCACAACGCGGGCATGAAACAGTATGGTGCAAATTCCCAAAAGGAGCATCAGTACCCCACAGGCTAAATCATATTGAAAGGCGAGACAATACAGATCATCCGACCAGAATCCCACAATCTTGATCATACCGTAAATGAGCAAAAGCCCGCCCACTCCAATCGTTTGAACCTCCGGTGGAATGCTGGGAATCAGGATATACAGGCACCCCACTACATAAAACACAACCGATATCAGCAAATAGCCATTTCGAGCAAATGATAGTTTTTTCAAAACGTTCTCCTCCTTCTCTATTTGTACTTTATCTAAAAAACCCGTTTCACAACAATGGACAAAGCTCTGGTGTTTGCCCAAAAATCAGACAGAATCCAGCCTTTGTCCGTATACGAATGCTGTTAGGAAGAATACACTTGGGGTAAAGGAAAATTTTACTTACACCAAGGAGGTCATCCCATGGACGTATCTGCTACTCTTAAAAAGCTGGGCCTTGAGCAGGTCTTTAATTACCTGTATAAAGATCCTGACACAAATCTGGTTAAGGTGATGGACTGGGCCGACAAATTCTCCGGCGGTCAGTTCCCCTCTCAGCGCAAAGCAATCCGCCAGGCAATTACCGATCCCAATCATCCTTATTATTCCTTTGTACGCCGGCTTGTTTGCGAAACAGATCCTGAAGTCATGAAGGCTCTGGGTGTGAACTTTTTCATCAACGCCAACCTGATTGGCTGGCCCAAACAGGAAGAATGCCGCAAAAAATACGGCTGCAATATTCCCTGGGCTATTCTGCTTGATCCCACCAGCGCCTGCAACCTGCATTGCACCGGCTGCTGGGCTGCTGAGTACGGCAACAAGCTGAACCTTACCTTTGACGAAATTGATAACATCATCTGCCAGGGCAAGGAACTGGGTATTTATATGTACATCTACACCGGTGGTGAACCCCTGGTGCGGAAGACCGATCTGATTCGTCTGTGTGAAAAGCACTCTGACTGTGTGTTCCTGTGCTTCACCAATGCCACCCTGATCGATGAAGACTTTGCAAACGAAATGCTGCGTGTTAAGAACTTCGTTCCTGCCATCTCTCTGGAAGGTGACGAGGCCGCTACCGATGCCCGCCGCGGCCAGGGTGTTTATCAGAAGGTTATTTCCGCCATGCAGCTGCTGCGCAGCAAAAAGCTGGTTTACGGCATTTCTTCCTGCTACACCAGCCAAAACTTTGAGTCCATCACTTCCGCTGAGTACTACGATCAGCTGATTAATCTGGGCGCATACTTTGTCTGGTTCTTCCACTATATGCCTGTTGGCAATGATGCAGCGCCTGAACTGATGCCTACCGCCGAGCAGCGCCGTCAGACCTATTACCGCATTCGTGAGCACCGTGCAACCAAGCCTCTGTTCGCAATGGACTTCCAGAATGACGCTGAATATGTAGGCGGCTGTATTGCCGGCGGTCACCGCTACCTGCACATCAATGCAAACGGCGATGTGGATCCCTGCGTATTCATCCACTATTCCGACTCGAACATTCGTCAGCAAACTCTGCTGGAGTCCCTGCAGCGTCCCATGATGATGGCTTATCATGATGGGCAGCCGTTCAACAAGAATATGCTGCGCCCCTGCCCCATGCTGGAAAACCCCGAAAAGCTGCGTGCAATGGTTAACGGCTGCGGTGCGCACTCCACCGACCTGCAGTCCCCGGAAAGCGTTGAGCATCTGTGCGCCAAGTGTGATCGCTACGCTGAAAACTGGAGTCATGTAGCCGATGAACTGTGGGCAGCTACCCCCAAAAAGAATGGCTGATCATATTTGATCCGGGATTCATTCACCGGGAGATACGAATTATTGTACGCATTCATTGAACGATAACAGGGAGAATGAAACCATGACCGTCTTTTCAGAGTATAGCTTTTTATCCAGCAATGGTGAAACTCAGATTCACGTAAGCCAATGGATTCCCGCCGGTCAGCCCATCCGCGGCATTGTGCAGATTGTGCACGGGGTTGCGGAATATGGACAGCGGTATGATCGCTTTGCCCGGTTCCTTTGTGAAAACGGATTTGCTGTGGTTGCAGATGACCACCTTGGTCACGGCTTGTCTATTTTGGGCGGCGGTCCGCCGCTTTACATTGGCGAAAAAGACGGCTGGTGGCACATGGTGGATGACGTGGAACAACTGCGCAGACGCACCGCCGAAAGCTTCCCCGGCAAGCCCTATTTCCTGTTCGGGCATTCCATGGGTTCGTTTTTGTCTCGCAGCCACTTGATTCGTTATCCCGGGCGCCTGACCGGTTGCATTCTTTGCGGTACCGGTCACCCATCTGCAATGACTATTCTGGGTGGTAAGCTGGCCGCTGACCATGAAATCGCCCGTATGGGCAGAGCTGCATTCAGCCCCCGGGTTGACAAACTGGCATTCGGTTCTTACAACAAAAAGTTCACGCCCAACCGCACGTCTGCTGACTGGATCTCTGCTAACCATGAAAATGTGGACGCTTATCTTGAAGATCCCTGCTGCGGCGGCGATGTCTCACTGGGCCTTTTCCGTGATATGCTGGAAGGCCTGAGCTACATCACCCGTCCACACAACATTGCTCAGATGAGCAAAGAACAGCCTGTTCTGTTCATTTCCGGAGATCATGACCCTGTAGGCGATATGGGCCGCGGGGTACTGCACGCCTATCGCTGCTTTAAGCGTGCGGGGCTTACGGACGTAAAAATCAAGCTGTACAGCGGGCTGCGTCATGAAATTCTGAATGAGCGCGAAGCGCCGCATATCTATCAGGACGTGCTGGACTGGATTGAACAGCACTTATAAGTACTAATAGCAAAAGGCCGGAAACTGTGTTCTATGCGAAACAGTTTCCGGCCTTTTATGTTGTTTTACTATAGATATTCTTTCTTTGTGTGGATCATACCGCCTGCTTCATGCATTCAACGATGTATGTTTCCAGTTCCTTTTCCTTCAGCAGATCAATGGGCTTGTCCTCTTTTTTCAGCTCGATTGTTTCCAGCAGCTCGCTATTTTCCAGAATTTTGTCCACCGCTTCAAGATATTCATCCCGCGTAATTTTTCTGCTGGACTGAGGAGAAACAAAATACTCGTTTTCCCCTGTAGTTTCATTCGCAATATAGAACATTTCCTGTACCTTTGCTTCGTCTGCGGTAAAGCTGATGAAGTACTCTGTTACAGCCAAACGTCCATCTGCTGTACCACTGGGGCAACTAGCACGGGTGGCAAGAACCTTTCCTGCCATATCCTCATAAATGCTGAAGGTTACATTGGCATTATTATAAAAAGATGATGCTGCGAAACGAGCCAGTTCCTTGCCTTCCCGGTCAAAAACCATTGCCCCGGATGTATGGAAGTCGTCATACAGGATAACCGCTTCTGGGAAATCGTCACCCGTCAGGTCTGCCAGAAAAGCTTTGCCTTCTCCTGACATTGCAGGACTTTCCTGTTTAATTGGGGTATAGCTTTTCAAAAAGCCCTCTGCCATGGCCTTTGCGGCTTTTTCGTCAACATTTGAGTCCGGCACACAAGAAACCAGCAGCGCCATGCAAAGGATACCACAGAACAATAAAGTCCACTTTTTAACGTCATACTTCATGCGATTTTCTCCGTTTGCTTGCTGCGCGATTATTCTTGCAGCATTTGCAGAAATTCCTGTTCAGTAAGCACCGGAATTCCCAACTGCTGTGCTTTCGTCAGCTTGGAACCAGCCGCCGTACCGGCAACCACATAAGCTGTTTTTTTGGATACTGATCCGCTGGCTTTACCGCCATTCTGTACAATCAGCGCTTCGGCTTCGCTGCGGGACATTGTTTCCAGAGTACCGGTAACCACCAATGTTTTACCTGCCAGCTTATCGCCCTTGGGCTCACCATGCCATTCCATATTGATGCCGGCATCCGCCAGACGGCGAATCAGATCGGATGTGCCCTCTTTTGCAAAGAACTCCACCACGCTCTGTGCCATAACCCCGCCAAAGCCATCAATCGCGCTGATCTCTTGTGCATCCGCTTCCCGAATCGCCTGCATTCCGCCAAAGTGTTCTGCCAGAAGCGCGGCAGCTTTTTCACCGATATTGCGAATACCCAAACCGAAAATGAGCTTGTCGAGATTATTCTTCTTGGAATTTTCCAGTGCCTTCAGCAGGTTATCTGCACTTTTCTCTTTGAATTTATCCAGTGTGAGAAGCTGGTCGCGCGTCAGTGTATACAAATCTGCCACTGACTGTACCAAGCCCTTCTCGATAAGCTGTGCGGCCACTGCTTTGCCCATGCCGTCAATATCCATTGCATTTCGGCTGGCAAAGTGGATCAGATTGCGAAGTGCCTGTGCCGGACACTCCGGGTTCACACAGCGCAGCGCAGCTTCATCCTGCAAATGCACCACCGGCGCTCCGCAGCTGGGACAGATTTCCGGCATTCGGAAGGGCACGGCACCTTCTTTATGCGCCGTAACTGCCACTACTTCAGGGATGATGTCACCTGCTTTGCGCACACGAATGGTATCGCCGATACGCACATCCAGCTGACGGATAAAGTCTTCGTTGTGCAAAATAGCGCGGGAAACTGTGGTACCTGCCAAGAATACCGGCTGGAACACCGCAGTAGGCGTGAGCACACCGGTTCGGCCCACCGTAATGTCTACATCCAACAGTTCAGTTTCCTTTTCCTCCGGCGGGTATTTGAATGCAATCGCCCACCGGGGATATTTGTTTGTACTGCCCAGCATTTCCCGCTGTGTAAAATCATCCACCTTGATAACCGCGCCATCAATATCAAACGGCAGTGTTCCGCGCATCTGACCAATAGCCTCAATTTCCTGAATTGCATCTTCAATATCCGTAAAACGGGTATAGCGCGGCGATACTGTAAAGCCAAGGCTTTTTACATAATCCAGACTCTCTTTGTGGCTGGTCAGTTCTTTGCCCCTCAGCTGCTGAATATTGAACACGAAAATAGACAAACCACGTGTTTTGGTGATTTTGCTGTCCTTCTGGCGCAACGATCCTGCTGCCGCGTTGCGGGGATTCTTAAACGGCTGCTTATCATTCAGCTCCTGCTCTTCCACCAGCTTCAAGAAGGCTTCATGCGGCATATACACTTCGCCGCGCACCTCCAGAAATTCAGGCGCCTGTCCTTTCAGCTTTTTGGGAATGTCCTTGATGGTAGCCAAATTGTTGGTTACATCTTCGCCTACTACACCATCACCCCGGGTGGAACCCCGCACGAGCTCTCCGTTTTCGTATTCCAAACTTACAGACAGACCGTCAATTTTTGCTTCGACCACGTAGTGAGGGTGTTCCACAGTTTCTCGTACCCGGCGGTCAAATTCCCGCAGTTCTTCAAAGCTGAATGCATCCTGCAAACTCTCCATCTTTACTGCGTGAGTTACCTTTGGAAAACGGCCGGAAGGCGCACCGCCCACCTTCTGTGTGGGAGAATCCACCGTAATCAGCTGCGGGAACTGGGCTTCAAGATTTTTCAGCTCCCGGCTCAGCTTATCATATTCAAAATCTTCAATTTCAGGGGCATCCTGTTCATAGTAAAGTCTATTGTTGCGCTCAATTACCTTGCGCAGCTCCAGCACGCGCTGCTGCGCTTGCTCTAATGTCAATTCCATTCTTGTTCACCTCTGGCTGATGATCCGCAGTCGGTCAGACTGCTCCGGTTTTATTTTGAAACCGTTTTATCGAAACTCCTTTGCTGTTTCGGTAACTGATTTATTATACCACAGGTTCCTTCCACATTTGCGTTTACTGCACAAAAAATTCAGGCACATCCCCCACCACAAGGGCCTGCGCAATACAGATTTCGTCCTGAACATCCACCTCCGCGGTATATCCCGATAGAATTACACCCATTTTCACTTGAAAGGTGATGAACACCAGCAATTCTGTCTGATTGATTCCGCTGTTTTGCAGACTGCTGTGGATGTCGCTGTCTACATACGCTTCCTGTATAATCCGCAGCCGTAAATCCGGCCCCCGTCCGGCCACCACCTGCCATCCCAACAGAGTACCAAACGGAATCGATACTGCATTTGCTCCCAATGCCGCCAAACGCTGCGACACCTGATTTGTCAATTCCGCTTTCAGCGTATTGATTGCCAGTGGATTTGCCACCACCGAAGTGATCTTTCCAGACGCATCCGTATTTACCTGATAAAGGTTTTGCAGGTGATCCGGCTGCATTGTCAGCGCATCCGCCACGGCCTGGTTCATCGCATTTACGCAGAGCTGCTGGCATTCATACTGAGCCATTGTCATCATAACCGGTCGAATTTGCTGCTCCAAAATTACCAGCCCGTAAAATACAAGCAAAACCATAACCGCCGCTTTGAACAAAAAACGTTTCGTTTTTCGCTTCAGTTTCCGTGCACGCTGCATATTCTGCCCCCCTTCTTCGCTGCAGCCTGAATACAGCACCTTGCTAAACTGTATTCATTCAGGGGGTAAATCGTGAAAAATGTTCACGGTTACTGCATCAGACGTGCGAGAACCGGTGAGATTTCAATATTCGCTGGCAGCCTTTTGAAACCCAATAACAAAAGAGCTCACCGCCCAGTTGGGCGGTGAGCCTTGCGTCATAATGTTATTGAGGCAGTTTTTCCATTGACTTGTTGCTGCCGGGCAGCCTGGTTGTATTCTTTTCTTAATCGTCTTCATCGGTCGGCCCGCTGCTCTCCGACTCGCTGTCCTCGTTGTCCCCGGCCTGCTCCGGATGCTCTTCATCTGATTCTTCTGTTTTGTTATCTGGATTTTCCGATACGTCTTCCTCTTCATTGTCATCAGAATCCTGATTGCTCTCATTCGTCAGATCGTCGTCCTTATCATCCAAATCAAAACGGTCATCCTCATCGGAATCCGGGAAGCGATTTGTTTCCTTCTGTTGTTCGATATATTCCTCCAGGAATTCTCTGGCGTCTTCATCCTCAGCTTCTCCCGCCAAATAGAGTCCGAGAGAGGTCTTTGCCGATTCGGCCAGCTCAATATCCTCCCCATTGCCGGAGAGATACAGGATAATGTGATTGGCGAACATATCACGCAGCACCTGCTCTGTCTGGGTAGCCGTATCGTCACATTCTTTATAAGAAGCATAGCCGATCAATACCGGGCCATTTCCTACAAGTGCGGTCAGCTGATCCCCTACATCCGACAGTTTCTTGCCCTTCAAGGTTTGAATTTCTTCCTCTGAGATCAGATTTCCGTAGGAATATCCGTCCACAATCCGGGATTTGTTATCCAATTCCAGCTGAAGATCCTGATCGCCATCAAACGAAGCCACTGCATGTACGGTCTGAATACCGGGATACACTGTCAGCGTAAAGACCAGAACGACTGCAGCTGCAAGCCCGGTAAGCTGCCGCAAAAGTTTTTTGCCGCGATGAGCGTTCCCGGAAGGCTTTTTCTGTGGAAATGGGATCACCGCCGGGCTTTCCGATTCGGTATAATAGTCCTCTGGAAGAATAAAGATCTGCTGCCCAACCTGCAAACCCTCTTTTCGCTTGATCCGAACCATTTCTCCGCCGGGTTTTAAGGCAATCGCATACTTTTCTTTGATTTCAAGTATAATTCCTTTTTCCAGCATGACCTCACCTCGTTTCCTTAATCCAGAAGATCAAACTGGATAATTTCAGAACAAATATCAACATCGTACCCAAAATAAAGTGCTTGCTGGTTTTGACAATCTTTTCTGTCACATGACATAACTGTGCAACGGGCCGGATCGGAAGTTTTCGTTTTCTGTATGTATCAGAAACGATTTTGTCATCTCGGCTGGCCTGCTCTGCCACCAGGATTGCAGTTTCACGGGTATTTCGATGACAGGGAGAATAATCGACCATGGCATCCAGAGACAGGCCGAATTTTTCAAGTTCCAGCTGATAGGCCTGAATCTCTTCATGAAGATCTTCTTGTCGGGCATGGGGTTCTTCCGGTTCGTATCCCAGTTCAGCAAGAGCCTCCAGAGAAACCGTTTCTGCTGCTTTTTCTTCCTGTAGAAAATTCAAAAGGCGGCTTCGGATCACAAGGCCGGCATAGCTTAAAAAGCTTCCTCTCTCGCTGTTGTACCGCTGGATTGCTTCTGCAAAAGCGCTGAGCGCAATCACGAATTCTTCATCGTGTTCCACCGACACATATCTTCCGGTCACATTACTGATAGTTCGCACAATGTATGGAAGATTTCTCTCCACCAACTCGTTGAAATTCTCAATACATATCCTGCATTCATCAGCCATGTGCATCACTTCCGATTGACGTATTTAATTGTATTGTAATGCATTCAACCATTTTTATCAATCAGAGACCAAAGAGCTGGAGCATTTTACATTGCTTTCTCCGCTGCAAGCAGATTGACCGTATCAATTCCCTGCAAATCGAACAATTTTTGAATCATCGGATTGCTGTTTTGCATAGGAAGCTTGACCTCATACACAAGTTCAAACGAATCCGCCATAATGTTTTTCGCCTTAACCCGACTTTGTGTGCTGCCATCAGCCACGATTTTACCAATGCTGTCCAGATCTGTCTGACCGCCCCGGACCACCAGAAGCATTTCGCTGTCCGGATTTCCACGGCGGGCGGTAGCAATCATGCATACGCCAACAACAATGCTGCCCACCAGACCGATCGCATAGCTGCCGGTAGAAGCAGCCAAACCGATGGACATGGCCCAGAAAATGAATCCAATGTCACGGGGATCTTTGATGTTAGTGCGGAACCGGACAATGGACAGAGAACCCAGCATTCCCAGGGACAGAGCCAGATTCGACTGGATCAGGTCCATCAGAATAGTAGAGAGAAGTGCCAGGGAGATCAGCGTTACAGCAAACCTGGGCTGATACGTTGCTGCGGTATTGGCTTTCCGATAAACAAACCACATCACAAGGGCCAAGCCCAGCGAAACGGCCAGCGAAAGAACAATCTGTGCTGTGCTGGGACGCATGGACATGAGCGCCATAAGCTCCATCATTTTTTTATTGATTTCTTCCATTTTGGTACCTCCAACTTATTAGGCTGCCGCATTTGAGTCGAGCAGGTTCATATTCAAGTCATAAAGAAGGGCGTTGTCACCGTTCTTTTTCCAGACAGAGTCTTCATTCCAAATCAGATCGCCCGG
>RCNH01000216.1_pt1 | contig 27092 bp, 23 predicted proteins | sample 2041161 | NCBI WGS metagenome assembly RCNH01 (sample SAMN09708215, study PRJNA481090) | Feces metagenome, whole genome shotgun sequencing project. | biome: feces | host: Leptonychotes weddellii | place: Antarctica: Sion Island | collected 2010-03-01 | reverse complement strand
AGAGTAAGTATATTTTTTTCTGCTGTAACACCCGTAGCCTTAAGAACGTCACCCACAACATTTTTAGCAACAACAGCATCAGCAAAACTACAGTCAGCAACACCCAAACTATCCAGGGAGCCAGAAAAACCAGCCTGTGTGACATACCCATCAGTATTAACTTTAAGGTATACCGAAGGCGTATTTCCCTGCTTGTCAGCAGAATCTGCTTTTAGGGAAACAGTGATTTTTGCACCCTTAATTTCTTCTTTTTCCGTCTCGTTTCCTTCAGCATCTTTTTCAGTTGTCTTTTCGACAATATCGGTACTCTTAGTAACAACAGCGCCATGACCAATTAACGCCAAAGCCTCATCTTGGCCCAAACCAACTAAGCCCACCAACTCAGGAATAGCACCCATATTCACTGATCCTTCATTAGCATTTGTTTTAGAGCTTGGCTCTATTTGTTCGCTCGAGGAAACACGGGCAGCCTCATCCTCTAAATGCGCGTTTACCTCTGTAAGACTATCAACAAAAAGATAAATCAAACCGCCAAAAGCACAAAGCAACAAGACAATTACAACAAGTAATATAATGCGAACCCTACGGGATTTCTTCAAATGAGGATGATCTTTAGGATTCGTCTTTTGTTTCTGATTAGTAAGCTCCTCACTTGGATACGCAAATACAGAATCAAATTCATCTACAGACTCCTGTAGATTCTGATTATCCTGCCCACGCTCAAGTCGACGAGCCTCTTCTTCTGCCTGAATGCGTTCATCGATATTAGCCTGGATATGAGAACCTCGAGTAACAGGCTCACCATCCATGTCATCATAATCATCCGCTAGCACATCTACATGTACACTAGTGTCAGCACCTTCAGCATCCATTACCTTAAAATCAGTATCCATATCGGACCGCTGGTCAATCATTGCATCGTCAGTCGATTCGTTGGAGGGTTTTGCGTGTTTCGCCATACAACCACCTTTCAACACGATATACAACTTACATATTTATACCTACATCATTGCAAAATAAATAATGCCAACCACAAGAATAAGGCCACATACAGCCAAAACGATTTTCTGAGTCCTACTCATAGGAGGAAGATTATTTAATTCCTCTTCTGTAGTCTGATGAAAATTTTTATCTTTATTTGTCATCTCAATCCTTTCAAGCATTATCGTATGCCTGCAACTCTCTTATTATACGAAAATTGCCCGCATAAGCGGGCAATTTAGTTAATACTACACAAGCAAAACGGCAAAACATGCCAAAAATAGTATTTAACTCAAAAAATCTTCTAAGATTTCTGCTTCAGCTTCCTCTTCAGTCAAACCTAATGTCATAAGCTTGATAATCTGGTCGCCAGCAATTTTACCAATAGCAGCCTCATGGAAAAGCATCGCGTCTGGACTTACGGCCTCAATAGCAGGAACAGACTTAACGCGACCATTGCCCATAATAATGGAATCACATTGAACATGACCACGGCATGCACATTCACCAATAACTAAAGGCTTAAAGACCTGTACAGAATTATCCTGTGCAACAGAACGAGAAATAATCTTTACAGAAGAATCTTCACCCTTAAGATCAATCTTGACATTAGAAGTTGCGGTCTGAAAGCCATGGGTCAACAACTTCTCATTTAACGTCAAATGTGCACCCTCAGCAAGCTCTGCATTAGTATCACGAACAGTAGACGTAACACCACGAAGCTGAGTCATATCCATCTCACATATTGAGCCTTCGCTCATGTAAACATTGGTGGTTGGATTCAAAATACGCTCACCAGCACCCTCGCCTTCACCGTAATGGCGCTCGACATAATGAACACGTGCATTCTTGCCAATATAAAAAGAGTGAATGCCATCATGCTCAGAAGCCTTATCGCCAGAATTGTGAATACCACAGCCAGCTACAATAAAGACATCAGAGTCTTCACCGATATAGAAGTCATTATATACAACATCCTTTACACCTGCCTTAGTCAAAATAACAGGAATGTGGATAGTTTCATTCTTGGTGCCAGGTGCAATAGTGACCTTAATGCCCTGTCTATCAGTAAAAGATTCGATATCAACATTAGCATTGGAGTTACGCTCCAACAATTCGCCGTCTTTGCGAATATTAAAAGCGCCACGAGGCATTCCATGCAAATCAGCGATTTCCTCTAATAAACGACCATCGATTTCAGCTAAATCAGCCATATGTGTGGTCCTCCTTTAATACATCAAACGCGCTAGCACGTAGTAGGGATTTCAGTTAAATGGAGCTCAGTTGGCTGAGAAAAAGTGCAGCTTTTTTCTGCCTGATGACAAAAACCGAGCTGCGGCAATACTTCGTCACGAGAGCCCTGCAATGCAACCTTCCCGTTCTTCAACCAAACAATTTCGTCAGCTAAGTTAATAATGCGTTCCTGGTGAGAAATGATAACAATACTACGACCACCTTTAGCCTGGTGGATATCGCGGAACGTATCAGTCAAGCGATCAAAACTCCACAAGTCAATGCCAGCTTCAGGCTCGTCATAAATAGCAAGTTTAGGATCGCGAGCCAAAATGGTTGCAATCTCAATACGTTTTACTTCGCCACCAGACAAGCTCTTATCGACCTCACGTGTCAACCAAGCAGCAGAGCACAAACCCACAGCAGAAAGATATTCGTTGCATGCCAAAGCAGGCAAACGCTTGCCAGCTGCAAGCTCTAACAACTTCTTTACCTTCATGCCCTTAAAACGTGCAGGCTGCTGGAAACCGTAACCGATACCCAACTTAGCACGATCAGAAATAGACATGTCAGTAATATCCTGACCATTAAACAAAATCCGACCAGAGGTAGGTTGTTCTACACCCATAATAATCTTAGCAAGAGTAGACTTGCCGCCACCATTAGGACCGGTAATAACAACAAATTTGTCATCTTCAATGATAAGGTTCAAGCCATCAATAATTCGTTTCGTCTTGATTGAGCCCTCTTCAACAGGAACATCGAAGACAATATTCTTTAGTTCTAGCATGGTACCCATCCTTTATGCTATCGGCCTTACAACCGGAACTTATCTGTTATAACGTTACTAACATATAAAAGATGTAGGCGGTCTAGTCAAGACTCATCCTACATCTTTAAATTAGCTACATATCAAATATTAATTCTGAGGTAACACGGCATTTGATGCAACACTAGAGGCTGTCTCGCTTGTGTTTGCATCTTTTTTCTCAGAGTCACTTGGCTTGGATGCAGATTCTACTAAAGGCATCTGAGATAATTCCAAGTCATTACCGAGCCACTTCGTGGTGACAACTGTAAGGACGCCCCCATCCTTAAGCGTCTTTAACGTAGACTCGACAACAGCCTGAAGCTCAGCATTTTGAGCAGAAACAGCAATGCAATAACCATTCGGCTTTTCAAGCAAAGCAATAATACGCAAGTCAACATTTTGAGTCTTAGCAACATATGTGCCAATAGCTGCATCTGCTGCAACGTATGCAGCCTCACCCTTTTCTGCAGAAGAGAATGCAGATACAAGATCATTTAACGGATGCAAAGCATCATCGCCAAATATGTTCTCTACAGCCCAAGCGCTACGAGATGTAGCCTGAGCTGCAATGACTGGATTGCTAGCAGGGGTTGGAACTGTGTTGTGCGCGTCACCTGCAAACAAAGCAACAGCGGTTTCGACATAAGGATCAGATACCCACAAACTTGAATCAGTATTGCTCTTAGGGATCATCATCAAAATATCGATATCGCCCGCAGCAAGTGCTGTAGCACCATTACTTTCAACATTTTTGATTTCAAGCTTCAACCCAAGAGCATCTGCCAATGCTGCTGCGGTATCAACATCCAAGCCAACAATATCATTACCAATCTTTCCTGCAAATGGAGGGTTAGACGCATCAACACCAACACGCAAAACACCATTTTTACCAATTACAGGAGTATTAACGGTTGGAGTCAACTCCTCTGGCTGGTAAGGCTCAGCGGTGCAGCCAATTAGTGCAAAAGTAACACACAGCATACCCACCAAAGCAATAATCTTAGAAACACAACGTTTCATTCTTTTTAATCCTCTTCTCCAGAGTATCTATAACTACATTTGAACTCTTTCGGCTGACCTAGTCTTTGACCCCACACTCGCGCACTGGAATTTAGCAGATTATTCCACGCTGTCCTCTCCTCTGGAGCAACCGAATGTTGCTAATAGTAACCAGAAGGTGCGTCTTACTTCTAGGATACGCCATGCTCGCATGTGTAAACACAGTACTTACGTGGATCCTTTTGACCGCATCTGCCTTGGACTAAGAAGTACATACTTCCGCAACTACAGACCCGAAAGAAGTTCTGACATAGTGTAGCAGATTTCCTAATGCCTCGTTGCGGAAAGCAGAAACCCTCCAATCACACAGAGCTACACAGCAAGAAAATGCATGAAATTCGGCAGATTTTAATAAGAAACATCATCAAAATCGTCAAGTTCCTCTTACGACAATAGATAACATCAACGCTTTAATTACGGGAGGCATTATGGCACAAGGATTTCTTGCTGAGGTTTTATGGCCCACTCGCTGCATTATATGCGACACACCTGGTGAGTTACTTTGCAAACAATGTCAAAAAGCGCTGCATTTTATTGACCCACTTTTTGCATGCCCATTGTGCGGTGCGCCGTACGGATGCATCCAATGCACTTCCTGTAGCGATCCTGACAGCAATACCGTCCTTACTAATATTGATAGCTGTAAAAGTGTTGGTATATTGCAGGGCGAATTTGCACGTATAGTTTCCGTCTACAAAGACCAGCATGAAAAACGTCTCGCACAAGTTATGGCTGATATGCTAGTGAACTACATTCCCCCCGCATGGATTTCTACGTGCACGCTTATTACCACTATACCCGATACAGCCCAGGCCAAAAAACGCCGAGGGTTCGATCACATGGAGCCAATTGCACAACACGTAAGCGCTAAAACGCACATCCCCTATAAGCCAACACTTACTGTTCGGCAGACACGTGACCAACGCAAAGTAGGCAGAAAAGAGCGTTTCAACAATATGCGTAACGCCTTCACAGCATACACTGACGCTATTTCTGGCCAATCAATCCTACTCATTGATGATGTTTTAACTACAGGAGCAACACTTAATGCAGCTGCATCCGTCCTAAAAAAGCAAAGAGTCCAAAAAGTTTACGGACTTACCCTCGCACGTTCATAATTCAAGGAGTCTACATGCACACCACTCATCGTTGTACCCAATCAAGCAATACACCTAACTGTGACACACCCCAAGATCAGACCGCTTTCATACAAAACTTATATCATAAAAACGTTAAAACTAAAAAGTTCAATAAAACACAACCATGTAACCCCGCCTCAAAATGTCAACAAGAAACACCTCAACGCAAATCACACGACTTGCGACGTTTTCTTATTAGCGTCGCTATTCTTTTATTACTCCTACTAATTTGCTGTATCGGATGGATTATATACTCTTACACAAGCCCAGATGCTCAGGTCATGTCAAGCACTATTCAACACGCTCAAGAAGATAAATCTATCGAAGAAATCCAGAATGAACTCAACAAAAGCGTTGCTGAAAACATGATGAATATCCAGATAGCGCCAATTTTAACAGTAGATCAAAATCTTGTTGGAGATATCCATTTAGACAACTCGGCCCATAATCACGTAGACCAAAAACTCGCCTTACTCGATACAGATGGTACGTGCTATTTCGAATCAGAATTTATCTCCCCTGGCCAATCGCTCGGCATGATTCAACTTGTAAGCACGCCTCCTCAGCAGACCACCATGCTTGAAGCCAAAATCACAGGATATGACCGTACTAATCACGCTGAAATCGGATCTATGTCCGTAGAAATTAGATATGTGCAGAAAGGAGCACAACAATGATTCGTTTAGAAGAAATCGTAAATGCATCCAAGACAAAAATTTACGCTACAGTAGCGTCAGTTGCTTTAGCATCCCTAATAGCATGCGGTGCATTAGTACCATATGCCCTAGCAAGCGAAGCATCAACTAAAGTAAATGCTGCACTATCTAACACGCAGGTAAATATCACCGCTCCACTTAAGGTTGATATTACCGTAAAACCTGACGGCACATTTTTAGCACCAGATTCAACCACACTTCAAATCATTAATAACTCACCGTATAATGCACACGTAAAAGGTATTGTAGTAAACGCGTCAAATAACTTCAAAATTGTAGAACAAACTGAATTCGATGCATCCACGGCTAAGGAAGCGCTCTGGATGTCTATTAGCCCTAACGGAAGCGCTCCTATTCAGATTTCCACCTTGCGAAAAGATCCGATCTTGACCACACCAGGCATTTGGAATCTAGCACCAGCAGGCGAAATACAATCTAAAATTAATTTAGGATTTTCAGGCGCCATCAAAAACGACACACTATTACTTGCGGATACACCAACAGAACTCTACACACTTACTTGGACATTTGCTGCTGGTAGCGCCAAATGAGTTACGCAACTACAACGGTAACTGCAACACTTTTAAGCCAAGGGGACTGCACGCCTGCAGAGCCCTTGGCTCCTATCGAATCACTCTTTTTGCCAAGTAGCATTCCTCAAACAAATGACCCGCTGTTAGGTACTATGATTATCTTGGCTATCTTATGCACATGCGCATTGATGGGTATTTGTATTGCGTACTACCGTCTAACAACAACCAGACAATCTCAAATCGTTCGATGTTATTCATTGAACCCCCATGAGCACATACACCCCAACAGATTGAAACATCGAACCAGCAGATTTAAAAAGTCTCTCAGCATTGTAGGAATAGTAACTATACAAATAGCCATTTTAATAGGCATATATTTAGCAATAACATAAAAAATCGCACGAAACTCGTGCGATTTTTTATCTATTTATATATGTATATGTATGCGCAAATCTTAGACAGTACCCATAGTCCAGGAATTTAAATAAGCTTCCTGCTCCGGAGTCAGTACGTCAATCTTAACACCCAATGTCTCCAACTTAACACGAGCAATCTCATTATCAATGTCAGCAGGAACGACATAGCAGTCAGGAGCCATCTCGGAGGCATGCTGAACCATGTATTCAGCACATAGAGCCTGATTAGCAAAACTCATGTCCATAACATTTGCTGGATGCCCTTCAGCGCCAGAGAGGTTAACCAAACGGCCATCAGCCAATAAGATAATACTACGACCATCTTCCAGTATATATTCGTCAACCATTGGCTTTAGGGTTTCCTTCTTTACGGCATGCTCTTCAAGCCAAGGAATATTAATCTCAGAATTAAAGTGGCCAGAATTACATATGATAGCGCCAGCCTTCATGTTCTTAAACGCAGGCTCATCGATAACATTCAAGTCACCAGTAACAGTAACCCAAATATCGCAATAACGTGCAGCCTTAGCACAAGGCATTACACGGAAACCATCCATGTGTGCTTCCAATGCGGCGATTGGATCAATCTCGCATACGATAACATCACAACCCATACCCTTAGCGCGCATAGCCAAACCTTTACCGCACCAGCCATAACCAGAAACGACAAGTGTACGACCAGCAAGAAGGCGATTAGTCAAGCGTACAATACCATCCAAAGTAGACTGACCAGTACCATAACGATTATCAAAGAAATGTTTGGTCTTGGCTTCATTTACAGCAATGATTGGATAACGAAGCGCCTCGTCATGAGCCATAGCCTCCAAACGAACTACACCAGTTGTAGTCTCTTCAGTACCACCAATGATACCGTCCAAAACATCAGTACGAAATTCATGAATGCGGCCAACAACGTCTGCACCGTCATCCATGGTAATCTGAGGACGAGAATCAATGATAGCGTCAATGTGCTTGTAATACGTTTCAGTATCTTCACCCTTGATAGCATACACAGGAATGTTGTAATGCTTGACCAAAGCAGCTGCTGTGTCATCTTGGGTAGACAATGGATTAGAAGCACACAATTTCACATCTGCACCACCTGCAGCCAAGGTACGCATCAAATTAGCAGTCTCAGTTGTTACATGAAGACATGCACCAATAGTTACGCCTGCTAAAGGCTTTTCACGCTCAAAACGCTCGCGAATGCTTGCAAGCACAGGCATGTCACGGTCTGCCCACAAGATACGCTTTAAGCCCTCATCCGCAAGGTCGATATCCTTGATGTCGTAGTTCATTCTTCACCTCAAATTCAGTAGCGTTAACGCTCACTCTACTTATACATGCATTTCGTAGGGTATCACAAATATTTCCACGTGTGAGTCAAAGCCACTCAAGCACAAATAACAACCAAGAGTTACTAATACTTGCTCAAGAAAGTGCATATTTCAGTCTAATAACCAGATACGCCCCACCTCAAAGCCCTATCTGCTCTATTGGATATTTCACAACTCCATACTCAAACGGCTACCTTACGCATAAGGTAGCCGTTTGTCATATTATTACGCTACGCACACCACTGTGCATGTATTGTTAATAAGAAAGTAATTCATATCCATCCTCAGTTACAACCAGCTCAACTTCCCACTGTGCAGAATCAGTTCCATCAACAGTGGTAACAGTCCAGCCATCTTCGCGACTAAAAGATACATCAGGCTTACCTGCGTTAATCATAGGCTCAATAGTAAAGACCATGCCAGGAGCCATAATCATACCCTCATCCTGCATAGGAACAAATGCCACAAAAGGCTCTTCATGAAACTCGTTACCACATCCATGTCCACCAAGCTCGCGAACAACAGAGTAACCATGAGCATGAGCATAATCACTTACCGCAACAGCTAAATCATTGATAGGCCTCCAAGGCTTTACACACTTAAGCGCTTCTTCAATACTTTCCTTGGTAACCTCAACGAGCTTTTTGCGCTCTTGTGAAACCTCACCAATACAGAACATACGAGAAGAGTCGGAATAGTAACCATCAAGAATGGTAGAACAGTCAACATTAACAATATCACCTTCCTCCAGTACGCGCTCTGTAGTAGGAATACCATGGCATACAACGTTATTAATGGAAACGCATACGCTCTTAGGGAATCCTTCATAATTCAAAGGAGCCGGAATAGCGCCATGGCTTACCGTGTACTCATGTACCCATGTGTTTACATCTTCAGTAGTGACGCCAGGTTTAATACGCTCAGCTACATAATCCAATGCTCCAATATTAACTGCAGCACTACGCTTAATACCCTCAATCATTTCAGGCGTCTTAATCAACGTATGATCTGGCACCTCATAACCATCCAGATATAAGCTTTCAAGCCTCTCATCAAAATTACAATGACACTTCTTGTACTTCTTACCACTACCGCACCAACATGGTTCGTTACGCTCAGGCGTATCTTCGAACATCATGCAGATCATCTCCTAAAGATTCTTATCAAACTCATACGCTAATTCTGATTTCTCTGCACATGCTATCAATAATTTAGCTATTTGAGTACGACAAAACTGTAACATTTCATCAAGAAACTCAATGTTTAATTCTGTGACATGGTCAATTAATTCTTTACCGGACAATGCTGTACATTCACTATCAACACGAGCAATAAATTCATAGCTACGCTGGTTGCATTCATTCAAGTAACGCTCCATAAGAGATGACGTCAAACGATACTTGCTTTCAGCCAAAACCGCCAACATTCTAAACGTCCAGTACGCAGAGTCATATGATGGCTCCTTACCAGCCGTCTTCCATGCATCGTGCATACGATTCACGCATCCAAACACTGGCAAAAACGGCGTAAATACCGTTGGCCCAAGCGCCACCCAATGAATACCAATCAACACTTCTTGCGCATATGGTCGCATTTGCAAGATATGGCCTTCCTGCGTCTTGGACAGCGAAATAGCCCGATACGTAGCACGACTTGCTTCATCGCCTAACGAACTTAATGTATCAAACTTAGTCTTGTTGTAATGAGAAGAAAGTACAGATGCTATGTCGTCGACAGAAATATGACGTCCAGGTTTTTCGGAAAATGGCCTGTCTAAGTCCTGAGGGTTTTCATCGACCGCTACATCATGCAATTCAACAGCACAAGACAACAGATAGCGCATACCATACCACTGGCGTGGTGAATTGTAGTAAATGTCAGCCTCAGAATATGTAGCGAACACGTGACGTACATTGATTATTTGTGATAACTCGGTTGAGCGTGGATCTGTATCAGGATTCAAGTGGAAATGAGTGATAAATTCTACAATGCCTGGGCTTGTTAAGACGTCATCACTCGTAAGATCCACCTCATCAAGCGTAATGCGATTAGGGCATACCGCCACATGATCATCACACAAACGCTGTGCCACCCAATGATGTCCCGTCAAAAGCTCCATATACCAAGCTTCATGAACATCCGCAAACAAGACACCGTTACTTTCCGCATTGCCGTGCTCAGCAATAATACTGCCCAAGCGCTCAACGCCTTCACGTGCGGTAGTAATAAACGGCAAGACCACGCTTACCATAGCATCTTCAGCAATACCATCATCAACCAATGGATCGTATGCCAAAACCTGAGAGCGAGTATATGTACTTTCTGTTGCACTCATAGCTACGCCATGAGTGTTAATGCCTGCTTCTTCATACAAACCTTCAACAGGATTGCCATCAGGAGTTGCGGTGTATCCAGCGGCGACGCCACAAAGCTTGATAGTAAAACCATTATTAGTAGATACAAAATCCTCGTTATTCCAAACTTTCGAAGCTATGACGTCTAAATACTTAGGTGCTGTAGCGTAATAATTATCCTCAGTACGAGCAATCATGACCGAGCCATCGGTCGTTGCACGTGCACCTGCCAATACTGAGGTACATGCATTATGAGTAACGCGTGTATGCTCTCCGATTGCATTCATATGCCCTCCTAAAAATTTTTAAAAATAGTCTACCCTAAACCAAAATTCTATGGTAGTATTTATCCTCGTTGGAATTGCCAGTGTGGCGCAATAGGTAGCGCAACTGATTTGTAATCAGTGGGTTGCGGGTTCAAGTCCTGTCACTGGCTCCACGTTGAATTCTTAAGGTCGTGTCCACACGGCCTTTTTGTTTTTGGCCCTTACGCCTGCCGCCCTACTTTGCCCAACCGCACTCACCTACTCGAGAGGTCACCATCCGCTGCTCGCTGGGTAGACCTTAAGTCCTTCGTAATAAAACAATCAATCCATAAAAAGACCCCGTACTCGCCAAGATAAACCTAGCTTTCAGGGGTCGTAGCGGGCCCATCATACAGATCTGTATTTTTTATTTTTCGCGATGCAAAATACGCGTAATGTGTTCCTTGAGCGTTGAAGCGTTGACCTTCCACTGATAATTAGGATGGTTCTTCAAAAATATATGTTTGCTCCAATACGTAATACCTAGCAAGAGAAGCGTAGTGACCAAGAACCAAACAAAGAACTCAGCGACAAACCAGTTCCCTTCTAGAGCTGCATATACGCAAGCCAAAAGGAAGAATGCCGATAATCCAATATTTATCCAAGAAAAGAGCGTGATCAAAATCTCTTTAGCGCGTGCTGGGGTATATCTCCAAGACGCAATAAAATAAATGATAAGCGCAACAATACCTAAAATAATCAACAGCGGAAGAATACGATATAAGCGCGATGCAATCATTGCTGGCATATGTAATCCTATCCTCTTAAAATCTTTTTTCAGATAGTACCATATCACACACCAAGATTGCTCATAAGATACAAAGAAGCGCTTCTCAACACAAGACCGTTAACAACACGACACCTCATCTTAATTGCGCGTGAGCTTGCGATGAATACGATGAGGCTTTGAAGCTTCTTCGCCTAAACGCTCAATACGATTCTTCTGGTAGTCCTCAAAGTTACCCTCGAACCAATACCAATTGCCTGGGTTTTCATCGGTTCCCTCCCAAGCCAAGATATGGGTAGCAATACGATCTAAAAACCAGCGGTCATGACTGATTACTACTGCACAACCTGGAAAGTTCAAAAGAGCTTCTTCCAAGCTTTCAAGCGTCTCAACGTCCAAGTCATTTGTAGGCTCGTCGAGCAAAAGTAAGTTACCGCCTTCTTTTAAGGTTAAAGCCAAGTTCAAACGATTGCGCTCACCACCAGAAAGAACGCCCGCTGGCTTTTGCTGATCGGAACCCTTAAAACCAAAGCTTGCAACATAAGCACGACTCTGGATTTCAGTATCGCCAACCTTGATGTAGTCATTGCCTCCAGATACAACTTCCCAAAGCTTGGTGTTAGGATCAATGCCTGCACGGTTTTGATCAACGTAGGAAATCTTAACGGAATCGCCAATAGAAAGCTCACCACTAGACAAATCTTCCAAACCTACAATGGTCTTAAACAATGTGGTCTTGCCAACACCATTAGGACCAATAACACCAACAATGCCGTTTCGTGGCAAGGTGAAGGATAAGTCGTCAATCAAGATTCGATCGCCGAATGCCTTATGCAAATGCTTGGCCTCGATAACCTTTTCGCCCAAACGAGGACCAACAGGAATCTGGATATCAGAAAGTTCAACCTTCCGACCAGCACGGGCCTCAGCAGCCATCTGCTCATAGCGCTCAAGACGGGCCTTGTTTTTAGCCTGGCGAGCTTTAGGAGAGCTGCGGACCCAATCAAGTTCGCTGCGCAAACGCTTGGCCAACTTGGCATCTCGCTGGCCTTGTGCTTCTAAACGAGCAGCTTTGGTCTCAAGATAGGTGGAATAGTTACCCTCATACGGATAGAGATGACCTCGGTCAACTTCGCAAATCCAACCAGCCACGTTATCCAAGAAGTAACGGTCATGAGTAACTGCTAAAACAGCACCAGGATAATTGCGAAGAAACTGCTCTAACCACAGCACAGACTCAGCGTCTAAGTGGTTAGTAGGCTCATCTAAAAGCAACAAGTCCGGAGCTTCAAGCAACAAGCGACACAATGCAACACGGCGGCGCTCACCACCAGAGAGTACGTTAACAGGCATGTCTGGGTCTGGACATTGCAATGCGTCCATGGCCTGCGTGAGCTGGCTATCCAAGTCCCATGCATCCGCTGCATCAATAGCGCTTTGGAGCTCACCCATTTCAGCCATGAGTGCGTCAAAATCAGCATCTGGATCAGCCATTTCTGCGCCAATAGCGTTAAAGCGATCAATCTTGGCCAAGATATCGCCAAAAGCCATACGGATGTTTTCGATAACCGTCTTGTCTTCATCTAGTGGTGGCTCCTGCTGCAAGATACCTACGGTATAGCCAGGAGTCAAACGAGCCTCGCCATTGGAGACCTCTTCAAGACCAGCCATAATCTTGAGCAAGGTGGACTTACCCATACCGTTAGGACCTACAACACCAATCTTGGCGCCTGGGAAAAATGACAGGGTTACGTCATCTAAGATGGCCTTATCACCATGGGCTTTACGAGCCTGGTACATCTGATAAATAAACTCAGCCATTACCGTGCCTTTCTGCAATTTACGAAACCGTATCTAAACGCCCTTGTGCACAACGTAGTATTGTGTGCGGTTTCGCAATATTCAATCTAATCTACATATGGCGCTTAGCGTAACACGAATATTTATCTCAACTCAATAATAAACGGTAACAATAAAACTGCACCAAAAGCAGTACGTCTACCATTTAGCCCGGATACAGTCATAGCCTTGACTTTGAAAAAAACGCAAACTACATTTACAAGGCAATCAAAAGAAAGGAAAGTTGATGAAAATCTTTGGATTGGGCATTGCTGAATTAAGTATTCTACTTCTTATTATTATTCCATGCATTGTTTGTGGCTTTATCGCAAAAAAAACTTGGTCAAGATAAAGGATATGGTGCAGGCTTGTGCTTTTGCGCAGGATTCTTTTTTGGCCTTATTGGACTTCTTATTGTGGCCGTATTACCAAAGAAAGACAGCTCAGTAGAAAAACTTGCAAACGCTGATGCTTTAATGAGATACAAAGGACTTTTAGATGCAGGCGCAATCTCACAAGAAGAGTACGACGCAAAAAAGAAAGAGCTTCTTGCGCCATCCAAGCAGTAAAACTATTTACTGCAAGTCTCAGATAAATTACAGCAAAAATAGAAACCGCTACATTGATTAAGCACGCTACAGCGTAAAACTTCAATATCAATAATTATAAGAAAAGGGTGTAAATCGCATTAAGCAGACACCCTTTTCTTGTACGCTATCTATTTTCAATACTGCTAATGTTTTTAAGCTCAATGGAAATCAGGCCGTTTGGAGCGCTAACAAACTCGATAAAGTCTGGGCTTTCGCAGTACTCACTAGGAAACGTAATCTCAATACCTGTATCCGTGCGAATCTTCTGATTGCGAGACACACGCTGAGCAACCTTCTTTTCAACGTTTACCGTCTCGGGAAGCTTTTCTTCAGCTACTGCTTCACGGAAACGCTCCTGCATGGGCTCATCATTGAATACTTCGTATGAAAGCTCTTCAACAGAAAGTTCTTCTGAAATTTCAGCGTTTTGAGCCACAAAGTTTTTAGCTTTAGACAATGCCATGGTAGTGTTGGCACCGTATTCCTGTGCTACCTCTTCTACCACGCGCGTTACGGTATCCATGATCTCTTTACTTGAAGCTTCCATGGAACACTGCAGCAAGCCTTCCGGAATCAACCATGTTTCCTGACCTGCAATAGTGCGAGGCTTATCAACAAACGAAACTTGCAAGCTACCAGCTTCAATCAAACAATACGATTGAATCTTTTGGCTTGGGCTTGGCAAAATGGCGTAGTGACGCTCAATGGAATTACAAACAGAACCATTGTCCACGCGTCCTACCCCATGCATGAATGCTTGTCTAGACTCCATAAGAAGAATTGCAAAATACCGCTTGCCATCCTGGTCATACGCTGCCTCAATAGCAGCATCAAATTCGTCCTCAGGAATATCTGCAGCAGCAACCTTCACATCGTCCTCAAAATCCACAACGACAATGTCAGTAGATTCAGCCTTTTCCATACGGGTAAGTTCGCCTGCCAAAAACTCTGCAACCTGTACAGACAGGTCCACAAAATTCCTCTGCCCCTTAAAATAAGCGTCAATCTCTGAAGCAAACATACTGTCTAAAGCAAACGTGCCACGCTTGTTTTCACCACTTGCAAGTGCACGACGTGCATGCTTGGTTACAAAAGCCTTGGTCTGTTTTTCATTAATATCAAGTTCTACCTGGGAAAATACATTCACACAGGAATTAAAATCTAATACATGCAAAATTGCGTGATTAAGCCTCATATTGTGCCCTTTTCGTACTAACTATTGTCGTACTAAGCATACCTGATGAAATTAACAGCCAGCCCCAAAATCAGTCTGCCTAATCATAATATTAAGAATCTCTATATCCATAGCCTTTATGCACTACGGCTAACATATCCTATACCGCCATCTGCTCAATCGTTCCACCGTACATATAGGTAATAGCAGAACCTACAGTCGTATAAGCACAAACACAATAGCAGCTACTGAGATAATCCAATGCAAACCATAACGCTTTACCATTAAGTCATCATAGCAAAAAAGACGTGTAGCTATAGCAACCCCTATACGTTAAACGCATAAATCGGACTACAACTATCACGTCTCTCATGTATGTTTAAAAAATAATTAATCAACCAACAACTGAGCAATCTGCACAGCGTTAGTTGCTGCACCTTTTCGAATCTGATCCCCACAGCACCAAAGCGTTAAAGAATTAACACCCTCAGGACCTGAGATATCCTCACGAATACGACCAACATAGACCAAGTCTTGATCAGTTGTATCTAATGGCATTGGATATTGCAACTGAGCTGGGTCATCAACAAGTTTAATACCAGGGGCGCTGGCCAACGCATCACGGGCAGCCTGCACAGATACAGGGCGATCAAACTCAAGAGTAATGCTTTCAGAATGGCTGCGCAAAACAGGAACACGGACACAGGTGCAATTCACACGTAAATCTGGTGCATGCAAAATCTTGCGGCCTTCGTTTTGCATTTTCATCTCTTCGCTTGTATAACCTGCATCATCAAATCCGCCAATCTGAGGGATAAGATTGTATGCGAGCTGATAAGCAAATGCGCGAGGATCCTCAATGTCCTCGCCTAAAGCCAAGTGCTTCAACTGATTCTCAAGCTCACGAAGTCCGCCAATACCAGCACCTGAAGCTGCCTGATATGTCGAAACAACCATGCGCTTGATATTGCCAAGCTTGTGTAGCGGACTTACTGCCACAAGGCCAATAATGGTTGCACAGTTAGGATTAGCAATGATACCGTGATGATTCTTGATGTCTTCACTATTAACCTCAGGAATAATCAGAGGAACGTCCTCATCCAGGCGAAACGCACTCGAATTATCAACTATAACGCAGCCTTTTTCACGTGCTACTGGCAAAAATCGCATAGCAACGTTATTCTCAGCCGCACCAAGCACAATATCCACGTTATCAAATGCCTCATCGCATGCCTCTTGGATGACGTATGTTTCACCTTGGAACAGAACTTTTTTTCCTGCACTGCGAGCACTTGCTAAAAGCTTTAACTCACCAATAGGAAAGTCACGTTCCTCTAAACATGCCAACATCTGCTGACCAACAACACCAGTGGCACCTAAAATTGCAACGTTGTACTGCTTCATAACCTACCCTACTTTTCTGTTTCAGCTTTTTGAATAAAAATGTCCTCGTTATCAACAAATGTGGTGTAAATAGCCTGAATAGCTCGTTCGAAATCATCATTGCTAACACCAACGATAATGTTGATTTCCTCTGATCCTTGAGCAATCATACGGATATTGATACCAGCATCACCTAACGCACCGAACAATGCACCTGAAACACCACAACGGCTTGGCATATTACGGCCAACGGTCGAAACCAACGCCATATGATCCATAACCTTGATTTCGTCTGGCTTTACTTCCTCTTTAATGGAAGCCAAAATAGAATACAAGCTATTACCCAAGTCGTGTGCCTGAACAACAACAGCAAACGAGTCTACGCCACTTGGGACATGCTCAATACTTACACCATAGCGCTCAAAGACAGCAAGGGTTTTACGCATAATACCAACTTCGTGGCACATATGAGCCTTACGGATATGGATAGCCACAAAATCGCGCTTACCAGTAACACCAGTAATCAATGGCTCATCGCTGCCATCGGTCACTTCGCTAATAACGGTACCTGGATCGTCAGGGCGATTGGTATTTTTAATAACCAAGGGAATACCGGCTTCACGAACAGGGAAAATAGCCTCTTCATGTAATACGCTTGCACCCATATAGCTCAACTCACGCAGTTCAGCATACGTAACACGACTGATAGGCTTAGGGTTAGAAACAATTCGTGGATCTGCTGTCAAAAAGCCAGAAACGTCGGTCCAGTTCTCATATAAGTCAGCCTTTAGACACTGAGCTAAAATAGCACCCGTGATATCTCCACCACCACGATCAAACAAGCAAATCTGACCATCGATTGTGGCACCATAAAAACCAGGCATAACAAAACCGCGCTCTTTTCCGATAACCTTTTCTAGGTTCTCAGCAGTACGGCTTAAGCTTACTTCCCCATCATGGTGAAAGCTCACTACATCAGCTGCATCAACAAAAGGTAGCCCCAAATACTCAGCCATCAAACGAGCTGTGAAATACTCGCCACGACTTACGATATATTCAACAGAAAGCCCGCCTGCTAACACTTCAGCAGCAAAAGCATCGAACTCTTCTTTAATAGGATAACTAAGCTTTAAGTCCTCAGCAATTTCGCAGAAGCGTGCTTCGATAGCCTTCAGCAAGTCAGTACAGTCAACATGATATTGAATGTGTGCAGTAACCAAATACAAAAGATCGGTTACCTTATTATCTTTAGAATTACGCTTGCCAACAGCGCTCACAACAACATAACGACGACCTGGATCGCTGACAATAATATTTTTAATTTTTTTAAATTGGTCAGCACAGCTTACGCTGGATCCACCGAATTTAGTAATCTTTATCATGCTGATCATTCCTCTTGCTGATAGACTAATTCAGAACAGATATTTGCAATTTTGCGACATAATAGCGCATATTTCACTTAAAGGAGCTGTCGAATGGAATCAATGTATCATAGTACTCGTTCCACGGCCGATGCATGCCCCGCCAAACGGGCTATTAAAAACGGTATAGCACCCGATGGGGGTCTATACGTTACAGACAAGCTCGGCTCTATCACCATGTCCCTTGAAAAGATTGTAGACATGGACTACCAAACTTTGGCAAACCATATCCTGCTTACATTACTTGACGATTATACCGACCAAGAGATGACTGACTGTGTTAAAGCCGCATACAGTAACACGTTTGAAACAAGCGACGTGACACCTTTAGTTCATGTAGGCAATGACTATATTGTGGAACTTTTCCGTGGCCCTACAAGCGCATTTAAGGACGTTGCGTTACAGATGCTTCCACAACTTATGAAACATGCTACTCATGCAGACAATGAACGCATCATGATTTTGGCCGCCACAAGCGGCGATACTGGCAAAGCTGCTTTAGCTGGTTTTGCCAATACTGATGGTCTTGGAATTACTGTCTTTTACCCACACAACGGTACCTCTGAAATCCAACGCTTACAAATGACTACCCAGACGGGTAATAATGTTGCAGTTTGCGCCGTTGAGGGCAATTTTGACGATACTCAAAGCACGGTTAAAACTATTTTCGCGGACAAAGAACTTAGAGCTCGCTTGGCTGAAAAACATATTGTATTATCAAGCGCTAATTCCATTAATGTAGGCCGATTAGCTCCTCAGGTTGTGTATTACTTCTACGCATACGCACAACTCGTAAACCGCAAAGTAATCACATTAGGTGGCAAGGTTGACTTTTGTGTACCTACAGGCAATTTCGGTGACGTATTGGCCGGATATTATGCCTATAAAATGGGTCTTCCTGTCCGTAAATTCATTGTTGCAAGCAATAAAAATAACATCCTTACTGACTTTTTAACAACGGGCGTCTATGACCGTAATCGTGATTTCTATCGCACTATATCTCCTAGTATGGACATTTTGATCTCAAGCAATCTTGAACGTTTGTTGTATTATGCATCTGATGGTGACACTGCATATGTTGCATCCTTGATGGAGTCCTTAAACACCACAGGACGCTATGAAGTTTCAACTGATCTATTAGCTCGCATTCAAGAGTTGTTTGCATGTGGCTGGGCTGACGATAGCTGTGTGACAACCTGCATTGGTGAGCGTTTTGAAGATACCGGATATGTTTTAGACCCCCACACAGCAGTTGCTGTATGTGTATCTGATCAGATTGAAAGAGAAGAAGGCGTACCTCGCGTCATCTTATCCACAGCAAGCCCTTACAAGTTCTGTCATGACGTATGTGAAGCGCTAGATATCGCAGCACCAGAAGATGACTTTGAATGCATGGAAAACCTGCAAAAGGCATCTCGTACAAATGCTCCAGCACCTCTTGCTGCCCTCAAAACTGCTGATATACGTTTTAATGACGTAATTAAAAAAGACGAAATGTCTCGTTATGTTGAAGAAAAATGTGGGGAGCTTTTATGAGTGTAAAGATTTCTGTTCCAGCAACAAGCGCTAATTTAAGTATTGGGTATGACTGCTTAGGCATGGCAGTTACCTTGTATTCCAACTTTACGTTTGACAGGGCTGACAGCTTAACCATTACCGGTTGCCCAGAGGAATTTCAAAACGAAGATAACTTGGTCTATCGTTCATTTCTTTCAGCGCTTGAGCACTGGGATGAAAAACCTTTTCCTATCTCTATTGACATAGATGCTCATATCCCAGTTGCTCGAGGACTTGGTTCTTCTTCTACCTGTACAGTTGCTGGCATTATGGGCGCCGCCGCATTAACAGGACGTATTATTCGCCGTGATGAGGCCGTAAGCATTGCCACAGAGATGGAAGGTCATCCTGACAATGTAGCACCTGCCATTATGGGTTCATGCGTGTGCTCATTTACCCCAAAAGGTGAGCTTCCTACCTGTATCCAATATCAGGTATCAAGTAAGCTTAAATTTATTACCATCATTCCACCGTATGAAGTAAAGACATCTGAGGCTCGTAAAGTTGTTCCTACAGAAGTACCACTAGCTGACGCTGTATGGCAAATGGGTCGCATTTCAGGCCTTACCCGCGGTCTTGAAACAGGCAATACTGATCTTATCAAAAAAGCCTGCCATGACCGTATTCAAGAGCCTTATCGCCGTAAGTTGATTCCCGATTTTGAGAATATATATTCTATTTGTACACGAGGCGGTGCCGCCACCATGTGGATTTCTGGCAGTGGATCTACCATGATGGCCGTAACCGACGATAGTCTTGTTGCCGAAAGCTTACGAGCACGTCTTAAAGCCCAGTACCCAGCATTTGAAATCTATGTACTTGAATGTGACACCCAAGGCGTACACATTAGTGTGGACCAAGCTTAATGGCCTCACAACAAAGTTAAAAGCGAGATGCTGCACTACGTATAGCCCTCCCTAGCTTATTGAGCTGCAGACATTACACCTACGCAAGCATCAAAATCAGGAATAAAGCTTTCTTGCGCAGCATCTCCATCCTGCCAGAAATAATCCTCTACCCCTAAATCATCCAGATAGTCTAACAATTCTTCAAATTCATCAGGATTAATGCGCTGCTCTAACTCAGGAAACTGCGGAAATGGACCCATGGGCGTATACTGGCTCATCATAGAAAGCGTAATAGCATCCCCATATGTCTCAACCAAATATGTAAGCGTATCTTTAGTGGCCTCAAGCTGGCCGGGCAACAATAAAATACGTACAATCACCTTGGCATCTGAATCTACCATAGCAGCTAAAGCCTTACGCGCAATAGCCGGGTAATCTGGCGCATGCGAATATGCACGAGCAGCCTCAACATCTCCATATCGAAAATCAGTTAAATACGTATCCACAATGCCATCAAGCATTTTGATGGTTTCGGGTAGCTCATAGCCCGATGTGTTGTATACGATAGGTAAGGCCAACCCCCGCAATCGAGCTAATCTTAAAGCTTCTTTAATATGTAATACATAATGCGAAGGGGTCACTAAATTAATATTTCTTGCACCTTGAGTTTGAAGCTCTAAAAATATTTCAACCAAACGCTCAAGTGTAACGTCTCGGCCAATATCTCCATTTGCAATACCTTCATTTTGACAATATACGCAATGCAGTGGACAATGAGAAAAGAAGACAGTCCCGCTGCCTTCTTCACCTGAAATAGGCGGCTCTTCCCAAAAGTGAAGAGCCGCTCGTGCTAATCGAATTGCATAAGACGCGCCACATACACCGCGCTGGCCATGAAGCCTGTCCGCCTTACAACGACGAGGACACAGCTCGCATGACTCCAATAATGACCAATCCACTCTTACATCATTTCTATTTAGTACGTACTTTCTGGGCAATACGGTCTGCAACCGATAAATCATTGCGACGATCAATACCCCAAAATACAATAGCAATCATATTAGGGCCTACATGAGAGCCAATAACAGGACCTACAGAAGAAGCCAAGATGAGCGCCGTATCGCATGATTTAGAGACCATTTCCTCTAATCGTTCAAGATCACGAGGACAATCAGAATCAGCAACTACTACACATTGGGATGGGTTGTCTTTATCGACACGCTCCTCAAAATACTCAACTAGCTGTTTGATACCCTTTTTACGACCACGAGCAACACTTTTCAGTGAAAGTTTACCGTCTAAGTCAAACGTAAGTACGGGCTTTACATCCAATTTAGCACCTGCATGTGCCACAGCATCCGGAATACGACCCCCACGACGAAGACTTTCTAAATCATCAACCATAAACAATGCGTTAACAAAGTATTTAGCTTCGCTTGCCCAGTCAGCAAGCTCAGAAGCGCTAAGTCCGTGCTCACGCTGATTGAATGCTTCGTAGACCAGCAAAGCTTCAGCAATACTTGCAAGCTTGGTGTCTACCATGTAAAGCTCGAAATCAGGATGCTCTGCACGTACTTGATCTGCTATCAAACAGGCAGTATTAAAGCTGCCTGACAGTCCGCTAGAAAAACTTAGATATACGCAGGGAACACCTTGCGCAGCACCCCACTCAAAAGCCTCTTTAAATGCCGTCATAGACACTTGCGCCGTAGAAGGAAATTCGCCTTTACGCATGCGCTCATAGAACTCATGGGGGGTTGTAGATTGATACAAATCATCTTCATGTTCTTCCTCACCAAAAAGGTATGGAAACTTAACCATATACACACCAGGACGCTCGACAACAGATGCTGGCAAATCGCAGCATGAATCAATAATTAAGGTGCACTGAGAATTCATTCGTCTCCTTACATAGAGGGATAGAGTTGCACGTTATACGTACGTGATTAATTCTGAAACACTACAATTGCATTTGCCTTCAACAGGTTTTTCACAGTAGTACGAAATACCTGCCGCAGGACCCACATGAAGGCCCACTACGGGGCTTACGGGATATACCTCAAGGCTTTCTCCCACCAATGGCTCAAGTGCAGTTTTTGACCATTCACGAGCACCTTCGGGTGTACCAATAAACTGAACAGCAAGCTCTATAAGCTTATTGTTCTCAAGATCCTTTTTCAGCAATTCTTCAATAGCACGACGTGCCTTTTTATGCGTACGAACCTTGGCCACATCCACCGGCATACCATCTACAACAGTCAACACAGGAAGCACTTGTAGCAAGCTACCAAGCAATGCTTTAGCAGCCCCAATGCGTCCACCCTTTTGCAGAAACACCAATGTCTCAGGTGTGAAGTAGTAGCGAGAGCAAAACACTGTCTCAGCTGCATGTTTTACACATTCCTCAAAAGGACGGCCTTCGTTGATATATTTAGCACATTCAAGCACCGGCCAGGATTCCTCAAAGCCAGTAGAGCGAGTGTCCACGATTGCGCATGTAAATTCAGGATAACGCTCCTTAACACTACGCGCAGCTCGCAATGCGCCATCATGTGTTCCAGACATAAATGAAGAGATCAGCACAGCAATTACCTGATCTCCCGCTACCGCAGCAGCTTCGAAATAATCTTCAAATGTTTTTTGCGAAGGCTGCGAAGATGTTGGGATGTCATCCAACATTTCATATAAATGAGTATAAAACTTCTCTACATCCATTTCAGTTTCAACGTATTCCGTACCATTATCATGAATAAACAACGAAACAACGTCAATACCTAAATCTTTTGCGCGCTGCTTAGGAATAGAAGCCACAGAGTCAGCCAATAAGCGAATCATGATTCACTCCTTTCGTATATCAATATTGTCAAAACTACAAGAGCGTACCGTGTGGCACGCCCTTTTTAATTATCCAAAAAATGAACCCGTACGGCCACGAAGCTCATGAACCATCTGAGCACGCTTATTCCAGAGATTAGATTCTAATCCAACAGGATACGAATGTGGATTTAGAAGACGTTTTTGAGATTCGTCTAAACGATCAATTTCACATATTACCCGTTTTTGTGCGGCAATAGCACTGCGATATTCACTGCTTAAAACAGACTTACCATTACGAGCAAGCGGCTTGAGCAAGAGCTCATAGTCAAGGCTGCCAAGTTCTTTAGAACGTAAAATATCAGCCGGATCAACTATAACACCTTCCGAGTTGCACTCAGATTGTGTATCAAAAATCATATCACCGGCAAGATGACCATCTTGACCAATATAGCGTCGAACGTCCAAAACACCCGGGATCGTCAATTTTGCAGCAGATTCAGAAATCTTTAGACAACTCTGCCATGAGCCTTGACCTGCTTGCTTGGTGGCTGAAAGCTTATACACACCGCCAAGCGTAGGCTGATCGTAGGCAGTAGCAAGCTTAGTACCAACTCCCCACGAGTCAACACAAGCACCCTGTTCCCGAATAGACTTGATTGTATATTCATCTAAATCATTTGAAAGAACAATCTTACAATCTACAAGACCCGCTTGGTCAAGCTCCTGACGTGCATAGCGTGCAAGCCACGCCAAGTCTCCAGAGTCAATACGAATACCCGCTAAATGCTCGCCTCGCTCTTTCATTTCAAGACCAACGATAATAGCATTAGCAATACCCTGTTTTACATCATATGTATCAACCAACAAGACGCAATTGTTAGGGGCCACGCGCGCATACTCACGAAATGCCTCAAGCTCCGAATCAAATGCCATAACCCACGAATGAGCATGGGTGCCTGATACGGGAAGATCATACATTTGACCAGCCATCACATTAGAAGTCGATGAACAGCCACCAACAATACACGCACGACTTGCCCATAAAGATCCACCTGCACCTTGTGCACGACGCAAGCCAAACTCCGCAACAGGCGTCTGCGCTGCAAGGCACACACGAGCAGCCTTGGTAGCAATTAATGTCTGGAAGTTAATACAGTTCAATAATGCTGTCTCAAGCAACTGACACTGCATAATAGGTCCCGTCACACGAACAATCGGTTCAATAGGAAATATCACTGTGCCTTCAGTTACCGCATCAATATCAACCGTAAGTTTCATGGCACGCAAATATTCCAGAAAGCCCGGCTTAAACAACTTACCTCCACCAGGAGCTGGCAGCGAAGCCAAGTACTCAATATCTTGACCAGTAAAACCAAAGCCATCAATCATTTCCGCAAGCTGAGCCATACCACATGCTATAGCAAACCCACCCCTAAAAGGGTTTTCACGAAAAAACATGTGAAAGCATGCCTGTTCAGTTGCCTTATTGCACTCCCAATAACCCTGCGCCATAGTGAGCTGGTAAAGGTCCGTAAGCATGGCATATGCCAATGTCTGACGCTTTTCTTCCATCTTGTTAACACTTTCTTTCTCTACGTGCATCTTGCGCATCTTAGCTTAAAGCACTTAAATAATTTAGCGTCTATAGCATACATCGCAGCATTATAGCTGCGATGTATCGGCGCCTTGCGCCTTATGGGTGCGGCGTCGTGATTTACGATGTGTATCTGTTGACTGACCAGAATCAGAACTCTGATTACATGCAGAATTCTGCAATACACTCTGAGGAGCCTGCGACAAACCACTTGAACGCTGACCTGGACGCTTCGTTGCTTCATTTTTGCGCTGACGAGAACGATTATCCACATTATAATGAGCAGAACGCTCTTCTGGCTGGCGATTCGTTTGAGATCGCTGAGAATTCTGGATACTTTTCGCGCGCTTCTGAGCACTATTTTGCTGCTTGCGGGAGGCATTATTAGCTTTGTTTTGACCAGAGTTTTTCTGCTGGCTATTAGACTTAACCTGCGATGTATCAGCCTTAGCACAACGATTATTTTTCTGACTACCATGATTTTCGCTAGCAACAACAGCCTGACCCCTACCGCGGCTACCCCTACGGCGACGAGGCTTGCGTGTATCTTCTACAACCTCAGGCTCTCGATTTGAAGATTGAACACTGCGATGTAAGGTCGAACTATCAGCTAACTTATCAGATCCAGTAAAGAGTGGTGTTACTAAAGATTCAGCCGTAGGGATAGTAGCCATAGAATCATTGAGATGCTCCTCATACACATCACGAGGCACCTTATATGGCTTTCCTGGCTTCTTGGTTAAGACCATGTCCTCAAGCGGCACCTTCACACGCTTTTCTTCGCTTGTCATAAGAGTGACAGTCTCGCGCGGAACATTAATTTCAACAACTTTGGCATCACCCGCTGGTGTTTCAACCATAGAATTCATCTTAGGGCAACGAGACTTGCACTCCTTATATGTATCAGCCTCATAGCGAAGACAACACATAAGTCGTCCGCATACGCCTGAAATCTTTTGTGGGTTTAAAGATAAATCCTGATCTTTAGCCATACGAATAGTGACTGGATTAAACTCGCCACCTAAACGTTTACAACACAATTCCTGACCACAGTGTCCAAGCCCACCAACAATACGAGCCTCATCGCGAACACCGATTTGACGCATGTCAATACGAACATGAAAACGTGCAGCTAACATACGTACCAATTCACGAAAATCAATACGGTCTTCAGCCTCAAAATAAAAGACGGCCTTGTCACCATCGAACAAAAATTCAACAGTAACAGGGTGCATATCAAGCTGCTGCTCGATAACCATCTCACGAAAGACTGGTAGAGCATCTTGAGCTTGCTGCTGCATATGCTCCCAAATAATAGCATCTTCTGCGGTAGCCTTGCGTACAACAGGTTTTAACGCACACTGAAGGTTTTCAATGTCAGCATCAGATACTTCTTTTAAGTCTGACTCAGCAATACCATATTCGGTACCGCGCTCGGTCTTTACGATTAATGCGTCTCCTCTTGAAAAAGAAACACCATTAGGATCAAACCATAGTACTTTGGGATTATAGGTAAGTCTAACAGGGGCGACCTGTACCATACAAAACCTCTCTTATCTCAAAAAGCATTGCTTCAATACTTGTCTGCGGTGAAACATTATATGAGATTGCAGCCTCTGCCGTATCCACGCACGTTAAAGCGCCACAAACACGTGCCTGCGTGGTTTTACCAGAACAAGCACCAATCTCGCGTTCAAAATCTACATTCACCAATAACTCTGGTGTACCAGCACATACCACCATAGTATCACGCAACCACGAACGAACAATATGCATAAGCTGCTGTATGTACTCAAGTCCTGCATGGGCAAGCTCTCGCTTTTGCTGTTGCTCAAGCGCCTTCATGGCCGTACGTTGTAAAAACTCTGCATTACGCTCACGCATTACTTCCTGCTCGCGGCGAACATCATCGAGTGGCGTTTTGGAAGCAATCATTAATTCATGTGCATAGTTTAATACATCCATGTCATCAGCAAGCGATAAAGAATTCATTACTTCCATAACACGCAATCGAAACGTCAAACGTTCATGTGACTTCAAAAAACCAGTAGCTTTTGTCAACGAGCCACCACATGCCTGAATAGCAATAAGCGCTTGTTCTGGAGTGGCTGTGGTATGTTGTACCAAAATAGCAGCGGCGTTACTTGGTGGGATATACCTAAACGGCACAACCTGACAACGTGACACAATAGTTGACAATACACTTTCACGCGTACGCGCCAACAAAATAATTACTACATCTTCTGGCGGTTCTTCAA
>RCNH01000215.1_pt1 | contig 27216 bp, 20 predicted proteins | sample 2041161 | NCBI WGS metagenome assembly RCNH01 (sample SAMN09708215, study PRJNA481090) | Feces metagenome, whole genome shotgun sequencing project. | biome: feces | host: Leptonychotes weddellii | place: Antarctica: Sion Island | collected 2010-03-01 | reverse complement strand
GTAATGGCACTCATGGCAAAAACACCATTCATGGTCATGGTCTTCAAATCGGCCTGAATCCCGGCGCCTCCGCTGCAATCACTGCCAGCGATTGATAATGCTGTTTTCATTGTCATTCTCCTTTTATTGCATTATTTTTATAAAGCGACAGAAAGTGGTGCCCCCGATCTGCCGCTATCAGTCAGCAGCGCAGATGGGTTCTGCCTAAAAGCTCAGAATCGCCTCATCTGCAAGCTGTACCAATTCATTCCAATGGGCCTTGTCGCTGTCTTCATAGACGCCGACTACATAAAATCCGGCCTCTTTTGCGGTTCTGGCGGCATAGACAGCATCCTCATAAACCGCAGTGTCAGCAGGACAGGCTCCAAGTTTTCCACAGGCCTGGTGATAAACATCGGGACTGGTTTTTCCCGCCCCCACTTCTTCGCAGGAAAGCAGAAATTCAAAATAATCTGAAACCCTCAGCCGCTTCAGACAGGCTTCCACAAGGGGAGCTGAAGTGGCAGAGGCCACGCACATCTGTACCCCTTGACGATGAAGCGTTTCCAAAAAGTCGGAAACACCGGGCTTTAAGGGAATATCCTGCCGATAGTGGGACTCCATGAGTGCGTTCATTTCATCGCAGATGGTTTGGACAGAACAGGGCAGGTGGTATTCTTCCATAAACAGATCCGCAGATTCCGGAATGGTCATGGCCTTGATTTTTTCCTGCACTTCCTCAGAGATGGAAGTGATTCCTTTGCGGTGCAGGTATTCCTCAGCCAGTTGGGTCCAGCAACCCATGGAATCCACCAGAGTGCCGTCCATATCAAAAATGACAAACTTCTTATCCATGATGGACGACCTCTTTTGCTTTCTCGTGCAGGCTTGCAGCGGCATGGCCGGGGCATTCTGCGGCAAAAATAGCAGAGACGACCGCAACACCGTCTACGCCGCTTCCGGCCAGCTGGGGCAGATTGTCTGCGTTGATGCCGCCGATGGCAACAACGGGGATGGTAACAGAATTGCGGATTTCCCGGAGCTTTTCCAGGGACAGATTCTGAGCGTTTTTCTTGGTGGTACTGCCAAAGACAGCCCCTACACCAATGTAATCAGCACCGGCCTTCTGGGCTGCAATGGCCTGTTCCACCGTCCGGGCGGTCATTCCCAGAATTTTGTCCGGGCCGATCATAGAGCGGATGTCCCGTCCCATGATATCGGACTGCCCTACATGGACGCCGTCGGCATCAATTTCCATGGCAACTTCCACGCTGTCATTGACCACAAAGGGAATATGATACCGGGCACATACCGTCTTTAACTGCTGTGCCTCGGCTGCAAAGGCAGCCCGGTCCAGATCTTTTTCACGGACCTGGAGAAAGGTGACACCGTTTTGCAGAATCTCTTCACAGACCTGGGACAGTGTCTGTCCCTCCTTCAGCCAGGAACGGTCAGAAACGGCATACAGGAGCATAGAGGCACGAATTTCCTCACTTGTAAATTTCATAATTGATTCCCTCCATCAAATCTCTTTCGGTTAAGTTAAACATGGCATCAATGAGGTCGGTCCGGAAGGTGGCGTTTCCGGTCCCTTGTTTCAGCCGCTTCTTTTCTGCCAGTTCTCCGCAGACTCCCATGGCCCCCATGGCGGCACAGGCAGCGGTAAAGGGGTCATGGGGCATTGCACCGCAGAAGGCACCGATGAGAGCACTGAGCATACAGCCGCTTCCTGTGATTCTTGCCATGGTGGCACAGCCGTTGCGCAGCACCACGGTTTCGGCTCCGTCGGAAATCACATCCAGTTTCCCGGATACGGCAATAATGCTTCCGGTTTTTTGGGCCAAAAGACGAATTCTTTCCACAGAGGCTGTGAGCGTTTCTTCCGTCACTACATCCAGACGGCTGACATCCACCCCGGTATTGAGACCGTTGTGGCCTGCCAGAGCACGGATTTCTGAGGCATTGCCCCGAATGACGGCAAACTGTACATTCTCTAAAAGACGGTTCGCCAGACTGCGGCGCAGCGTGGTGCTGCCCATGCCCACCGGGTCAAATACCACAGGAGTTCCCAGGGTGTTGGCTTTTCTCCCTGCAAGGACCATGGAATCTACCCACTCAATGGCCCCCAGATTGCACACCAGAGCCTGCATGCCGCACACGGCCTCCTCAACCTCCCGAATATCGTGGGCCATGGAGGGAGAGCCGCCGGATGCCAGAATCATGTTGGCGCAGTCGTTGACCGTGACAAAGTTGGTGATGCACTGCACCAGCGGGGCGCAGGAACGGACATGGTTTAAGGCCCGACCAAATTCCATTGTCATTCTCCTTTCAGCGGTTCAGCTGCTCTGTGAGGCGATGCAGGGTGCCGCTGCGCTTCAGAATCAGAAGCACCAGTACGCCCATGGCAGCGCCCACCACGGCAGAGGGGGTGTAATAGGGAATGTAGAACAAGGGGGACTGGGCATCCAGAGCGTAAAACCACTTCATAAGGGGATAGGAAACCAGTGCACCGATGATTCCGGTGCCGACGACCTCGCCCACAAATACCAGATAAATGTTTTTCGTCTTTCGGTAGATGAGACCCCCCAGAATGGGACCGAAGACAGCTCCCGCAATGGCCTGAATGGTGCGGCCGGATATCATCCGCATAACGCCGGCCAAAAATGCGGCCAGGCAGCCATACCAGGGCCCCAGGAATACCGCAGCCAGTACATTCACAAAGTGCTGGAACGGGGCCATAGACGGGAAGTACACAAAGGTACTCAGTACGAATGCCAGCCCTGCCAGCACAGCGGACAAGACCATTTTTCGGATTGATAATGGGTGCTTCATAGAATCCTCCTGTAAAAAAAGTGGGAAATTACCGACCTGGTAATTTCCCACATAGACTGCGAATCAATGATGTTTTCTCCCTACGTTGGCATTATCCAAATCAGGTTTACGGGTCGAAGGCAATACCTTCCTCTCAGCCTGTCCGAAAAACAAGTTCACAAGCTCCCCATATACAATTTTCACACTTATTTTACATCCAACCTCATGGAATTGCAAGTGCGGAATTCAGTCTTTGGGAATCGGATGCCGGGACAGAAGGGCACTCTCTTCCCGGTACTGGGTAGGGGTTTGCCCGGTGTATTTTCTGAAGAGCACTGCAAAATAATTTGAGGTAGAAAAGCCCAGATCCAGGGCGGTATCGGTGACGGATTTTCCGGCCTTCAGAAGTTTTTTTGCCTCTTCAATTTTAATTCGGTTGATGTAATCTCTGGGGGTTGTTCCTGTTTCCTCCTTAAATTTCACCTTAAAGCGGGAGAGGGAGAGTCCGCAGCAGGCTGCCACGTCCTCCAGACGGATGGAATTTTTCAGATTGTCGTGGATATAGGGAATGGCGTTGTCGATGAATTCCAGATGCTGCAAAGAAATGCGGCTGGACAGCTGCTTCATCCGCAGCAGGCCGCAGACCAGCTGCTGCTGCCCAAGCTGACGGCTTAAAGGGTCCTGATCGGCCAGCGCATAAAAAGCCGAGCTCAGGGTGGAGGCCAGTTCGGCATCTGCACCGAAGACCCGGGGCAGAGAGCGTAGAATCTGACGCAGGGCGGCGGCAGTTTCTTTGTCCAGCCCAAAAAAGGGGAGGCCCTCTGTCAGGTCAATCTGCATCCAAATGAGATTACAGATGCTTTCCGGGTAGTTGCCGGAGCTGTGAGGTTCGTTCTGATAGGCCACAAAGACATTATAGCCCGACAGATTAAAATGGGCATTTTCTACCTCATAGATCTGAAAGCCCTTGAGAAGAAAGACGATTTCCATGCAGTCTTTATGGATATGAGTCTGAAGGGGCTGTCCGGCCTGATTGCTGGTGTAGATGCCAAAGCTCCGCAGTGCAGCAATGCCGGACTCTTTTGGGGTCAGAATCTTTCGATGCTCCTCCCAGCAGTAGGAATCTACGACGTTGAGCATATCTGGTTCCTCCTCATGGATGTTTCAATTCGTACTGTGTCCTGTTTTGAATGCAAAATAGATTTAAACTTATTATACTGACATTACAAATAATTGCAAGTAACATGTAGTACATACAAGGAGGAACGAACATGACATCCAAAGAACTGGTGCTGAGCACTTTGGAATTCCGAAACACAACCGGTCGTGTTCCCAGACAGCTCTGGCAGCTGCCCTGGGCCGATATTCACTATCCTGAAATGGTGGAGAAGCTGGCAAAGGACTTTGAATGGGACTTTGCCGGCCCTGTCACAGAGTATGCACAGCTTCCCATCACCAAGGGAGACCCCTGCGAAGTGGGAGAATATGTAGACGAGTGGGGCTGCGTGTTTACCAATATCCACAGGGGCATTATTGGCGAGGTGAAACATCCCATTGTCAATGATGATGACTGGGAAGATGCCGATCAGGTTCATATTCCTGAGGAACTTCTTTCTTTTGATATCGACCAGGTAAATAAATCCTGCGCCCAGATGAAGGACAAGTTTCTGGCAGCACCGGCCTGTCCCCGACCCTTTGAGCAGCTGCAGTTTATCCGGGGGACAGTGAATCTTTATATGGATTTGATGGACCCACCGGAAGGAATGCTGAAATTTATGGAAAAGATGCATGATTTCTACTGCCGTCTGCTGACGAAGTGGGCCAAGACCGATGTGGATGCCCTCAGCATGATGGATGACTGGGGCTCTCAGAATGACCTGCTCATTAACCCGGAAATCTGGGAGAAGATTTTTATGCCCATGTACCGGGATTATATTGATATTGCCCATTCCCATGGCAAAAAGATGTTTATGCACTCCGATGGAAACACCCTGCGTATCATTCCCAAGCTCATTGATTTGGGCCTGGATGCCATCAACAGCCAGATTTTCTGCATGGGTGTGGAGAATTTGGCCCAGTTCAAAGGAAAGATCACATTCTGGGGAGAGATTGACCGTCAGCACCTCATTCCCAATGGCACGCCCCAGCAGATCGATGAGGCGGTCCAAAAGGTATACGACACCCTCTGGCAGGATGGCGGATGTATTGCACAGTGCGAATTCGGTGCCGGTGCCAACCCCGACAACATCTACCGCATCTATGAAAAGTGGGCTTCTATCCGTTGAGTCCTAAAAAGCGTTTCTTTATGTTTCAGAGGTCCTATTAAAGAGAAAATCCACCAGTTCTGCATCAGACAGAGCTGGTGGATTTCTTTGTACCTCGATCTATTTGGCAGAAGCAGCGGCTTTTGCACTCAGTACATTATACAGAAGTACGGTTCCAATGACAATGACTGCACCTACCATGGCCAGAGGGCCAATGGTTTCGTGGAAGAAAACGGCAACCAGAATGGGATTCAGGATAGGCTCAATGCCTGTGATGAGGCTCGCTGTGAGGGGAGGGGTGTTCTTGAGTCCAATGCACATAATCACATAGGCCAGACCGACCTGAAACACACCCAGCAGGGTTACGCTGAGCAAAGCCTGTGCACCGAAATCTGTTTCCTGCATGACGAAGGGGATACCTACCAGAGCACAGATTAGATTTCCAAAGAACACAGAGGAAATAGGGTCTGCATCGGGAAGGTCATTCAAAAGGAATACGCCTGCGTAGGTAAGACCGGCGCACAGGGCCAGAAGATTGCCCAGCATGTTGCCGGCCCCAATGCCATCCACAAAGAAAAACACAACTCCGATGATGACCACGGCGCAGCTGACCAGTTCCAACTTTTTGGGCCGCTTTTTCCAGAAAATCATCGACAGCACAATGACAAAGATAGGAGCGGTAAACTGCAAAACAATGGCATTTGCCGCAGTGGTCAGGGTATTGGCCAGGGAATAGAGCAGGCAGGTACCGCCCACAAAAAAGCTGCCCAGCAGAACCCAGCGGTTCAGCTTCAGCCTGTGCTTTGTAATCAAAAGATAGGCGCCCACCACAAACAGTGCAATAAAGCATCTGGCACCGTTGATGCTGAAGCCGTTCCAGGGACTCATCTTGATAAAGAGACCGCCGGTACTGAGCAGCAGGGCCGACAGAAATACCCACAACGGTCCGACCTTGTTCTGTTTCATAAAGATCATCACTCCAATTTTCTGAATCAATCGGCAGAATCCAGGGGCTGACGCTGCCGCACTCGGGCTATTCTATCACATCATGGTATATTTTGTAATATGGAATCTGTGTTTGCGCAGCCAATGTTGCATAGCATTTATGGGCCTTTTCTTGTTCATAATCTATAACAGACCCCTGTGGAAATGTCCACACAGGTGTAACCTTTGACGAATGAAACAGTTTTAACTTCTTTTAAAATTGTACTTGCATTTTATAAGACCATGGTCTATACTGGTACTGTCAAATACGAACAGAGGCACCAGAGCCGTAAAGACAAAAGTCAGGCACTGGAGCTTAACAAGGGAATGGGGATCAAGCCCCGCATTGACCAATACCGTGAGTGTTTAGGACCTTGTCCGTTGGTGAAAGCCAGTCATTGGGAGTTTCTCCTGAGAAGGCAGGGCAGGAGTCTGTTGAGACACGAGCCGGGAGACCTACTGTATCGTCAGAATGTTATCAAGAATGGTTATGGTGATATTCAATCCTCATTTAGAGGCAGCACTGTAGCCATTATTTTTATTCCTTTGTCCAACTGCATTTTAGTCGTCCCCCCGCGGCTGAGTGCTTTTGTTGATGCGGCAGGCCCAAAGACTGCCGAAAAAGCCCCCCTGGTGTCGGTCCGAAAGACAGCCGATACCAGGGGGATTTTAATGCCGTGACTTTATGTAATGAGATGAGAAGAAAAGGGAATTTTATATCCCCCGGGGACGCTTCCCAATTCCTGAAACAACTGATATAATGGAACCATCGATCCGTACCCGATCCTCCTATCATCATGGAAAACACCACACTATTTGGGGAAGAGATAGTGTGGTGTTTTTCTTTCGCCATAACCCCCCGGGGGGCTTATCAAAGGAATGGTTTTGTGTTATCTTTGATGTTGTATATACTGTAATGGAGTGAAATACCTTAAGGCAGAAAACGAAACTGGTACAGCAATAGACTTGCCATAGCTTTGTATCTAACGATCATTATAAATGGAGTTGTTATTTATGGACCACATTCACGATTATCCTCATACCCACATGGATGGACATTCTCATGACCACGAACATACCCATCCCCAGTCTGCTCCTAACGATATTGAGCAGACAAAGGCGTTGCTGGCCTACATGGTGCACCACAATGAGCATCATGCAGAAGAACTGGCAAATCTGCTGGACTCCCTGCCGGAAAAGGCACAAAAGCGGCTGTCTATGGCAATCGGCACCTTTGAGGCAGCAAATGTGGAGCTGCAGGACGTTCTGGAAAGCCTTGGATGACAAGATAGATTTCATCTATAAGAGACAGGCACCCTAAAAATGGGGGGTGCCTGTCTTACTTTTTTATTTTCAGATAAGCTGTATTTATGCAGTGTCAGTATGAGGAAAACAGTCCAATATGCAGTACTGTGGCCAACCATAGCTTGTGGATTCGGAACTTTGGGGGAGGAGTGATTTGGGGGACTTGAACAAGGAAGAACGAATCCAAATATAAACGATTCTCCGTGCTGTGCATGAATGATTTTTTCGTGAATACATTTTCTAAAGAATTAAAAATGTGGAAACAGACAAAATAGTGCTTGATTTTTGAAGGTATATCGTATAATATAACCACACACAAGGCGATTTACTTAGAGAGTGTGGTAGCTTTGCCTCTTTGTGACGGATTAGTGGAGAGGATAAAAACATAAGTTGTATATTGGTGGCTCTGCCACTCGATAGAGGGAGGCCCCCCATAGGGCTAAAAAATTTTAGAGGAGAGTTATGCATGAAAAAGCAATTTGTCGCACGGTTTTTTTCTTTGATGCTGGTGCTTGCTATGGTCGCAGGATATGCGGTCCCAGTCAAGGCATCCGGCATCCGTTGGAAGGAAACCGACACCCAGGTTTCCGTGGATTTGTCTGAACGTGAAGTCCGGCAAATCGAAGAGGAACCCAGCCACGATCCAAATGAAATAGTTCGTGTTTCCATCGTGATGGAAGACAAGCCTACGGTGCAGATGGGCTACCCGGTTATGGGAATTGCTCAGAATGATGCGGCTGTTCGCTACAACGATTCTCTGATGGCAAAGCAGGAAACCATGGCACAGAGAATTTCTACTCAGGTTCTGGGTGGAGAGCAGCTGGACGTGGTCTGGAATATGACCCTGGTCAGCAACATGATTTCTGCCAATGTTCCCTATGGCAAGCTGGATGAGCTGAAGGCCATGGACGGCGTCAAGAATGTCGTTCTGGAAAAGGTCTATGAGCCCCAGCAGGCTACCAAGGAAACGGCCCATCCTCAGATGATTACTTCCGGCAATATGATTGGCAGTGGTCCGGTCTGGGCACAGGGCTACACCGGTGCAGGCTCCCGTATTGCGGTTATCGATACCGGTACGGATTTGGACCATCAGTCCTTTGATAATGGTGCTTATCTCTACTCTCTGGAGCAGCTTGCCAAGGAGAAGCAGATGAGTGCGGAAGATTACAAGAAGAGCCTGAATCTTATGGACGAGGCTGAGATCGAATCCGTTCTGGATAAGCTGAATGTACATGAGAAGAATCCCTCTATCAAAGCTTCTGACCTGTATATGAATGAGAAGCTGTCCTTTGGCTACAACTATGTGGACAACAATTTGGAGCTGACCCACGACAAAGACCAGATGAGTGCCCATGGCTCTCATGTTGCCGGTATTTCTACCGCCAACCGTTATGTCCCCAAGGATGGTTCCTATGTGGATGCAGCAGAGGCAGTCCACATGGTGGGTGTAGCACCCGATGCACAGCTGATTACCATGAAGGTCTTTGGCGCAAAGGGCGGTGCCTTTGAGTCGGACTACGTGGCAGCCATTGAGGATGCAATCCTGCTGGGCTGTGATGTTGTAAACCTGTCTCTGGGTACCAGCAGTGCTGGCAGTCCTTATAGTGCGGAATACGAAGAGGCTATGAGCTACCTGACCAAGACCGATATTGTGGTTTCCATTTCTGCCGGTAATGCTGGCACATGGGCAGACAGTACCACTTCCCATTATCTGTACAGTGAGGACGTGTCCTTGGATACCGCTGGTTCTCCCGGCTCCTATACCAATGCGTTCACTGTGGCTTCTGTGGAGAACGCCGGTACCTACGGCTATTCTTTTGAAGTGGATGGCAAGAAGGTTGCCTATAGCGAAAAGAATGATTATAAGAACGCTCCTCTGCGAGAGCTGGATACCAAGAAAACGGGTACAGAGTACGACTACATCTTTATTGAAGGAATAGGCGAAGAAAAGGACTATGAAGGCATTGAACTGGAGGGCAAAATTGTTTTCTGCTCTCGTGGTGGCAGCCCCTTCGTAGAAAAGGCCAATATTGCTGCGTCTAAGGGTGCAGCTGCAATTGTTATTTACAACAACACTTTCGGCCCCATTGGACTGGACCTCACCGGCTATAAGCACACCAAGCCCTGTGTCGCTATCCTCAAGGCTGCGGCTGCTGTAGTCAAGGAGCATTCTACCCAGGAGACCACCGACGGTGGTGTTACCTATTACACCGGTAAGATGGTTATTACCTCTGAAGAGAGTGCCGTCATGCACCAGGGTCGGTACACCATGAGTGAATTCTCTTCTTGGGGTGTTCCCGGCAATTTGAGCATGAAGCCTGAAATCACCGCACCTGGCGGTGCAATCTACTCTGTGGAAGGCCAGACGCAGGAGACCGACAAGTATGTACATATGTCCGGTACCTCCATGGCTGCTCCCCAGATCACCGGTATGACCGCTCTGGCGGCACAGTACTTCCGTGAGACTGGCATTGCCGAGAAGCTGGACATTTCTCCCAGAATTTTGGCACAGAGCCTGTTCATGTCCACTGCAGATCCTCTCCGTGAGGATGCCTCTGGCGGCAACTACTATTCTATTCTGAACCAGGGCTCCGGCCTTGCCAGAATTGACGATGTTGTGTCTGCAAAGTCCTATATTATGGTAGATGGCCAGCCTGACGGCAAGGTTAAGGCGGAGCTGGGCGATGATCCTCAGCGTACCGGCGAGTATTCTTTCTCCTTCACCATCCATAACATGACCGATGCGGCTCAGGATTATGCTCTGGGTGCAGATATGTTCCTGCAGGATGTACTTACCTCAGAGGCAGGCTACGAAATGCTGGATAAGCTGACTCGTAATGCTACCTGCGAGACTTCCTTCCTGGTTGACGGTAAGGCAACTTCCGGTAATAAATTGGAGTGCGACCTCAACGGCGACGGTAAGACCGATGCACAGGATGCAGACTATCTTCTGGAATACCTTCTGGGCAATGAGACGGAACTGAAAGCGGATGGAGATGTAAACGGCGATGGCACTGTCAATACCTATGATGCTCACTATCTGCTGGCACAGCTGGAGTTCTCCAGATGTGTGAATGTTCCTGCCAATGGCGAGGTTCAGGTGGAAGTCACCATGAAGCTTTCCGAGGAAACGAAGGAATTCTTGGACGAGCACAACCCCAACGGCGGATATGTGGAAGCATTTGTCTATGTAAATGGCATTGCAGATGCCGAGGGCATGACTGGCACACAGCATTCCATTCCGGTTCTGGGCTATTACGGAAGCTGGTCTGAGCCTTCCATGTTCGATAAGGGCTCCTATGCGGAGTATGCCTACGGCATGAAGCAGCCTTCCTACCTTGAGGCAGCACATAACAATGAAAGCAACTTCCTGACCATTAGCCGTGGAAATGATACCGAGTACTATTTGGCTGGCAACCCTGTGGTTCGGGATAATGAGTATCTCCAGTACCGCAATGCAATCAACACCGAAAAAGGACATAAGATTGTAAATCAATATTTCTCTTTGATTCGTGAGGCTGGCGATGCCAAAATTACCGTCTCCGACACCAAGACAGGTGAGGTCTATAAGGAAATCAAAGCAGGAGATGTGAATGCGGCCTTCTTCGCTGCTGTAAATAATGCGTGGATTGGTGCAGTACAGAGCGCAAAGGTAAACTGGGATGGTACCGATGCCAATGGCAATAAGCTGCCTGAGGGTACCAGTGTAGATGTGACCCTGGCAGTTGCACTGGACTACTATCGCAACCAGGATGGTACCTACAACTATGATGCACTGGAAGATGGTGCTTATTACACCACTCAGGTAACCATCGATAACACCGCACCTAAGGCCATTGACATTGCAGTGGATGAAACCAAGGCCAATACCCTGCATGTTAAGGCACAGGACAATCAGTATCTGGCCGCTGTTGCACTGCTTAACAGTGCCGGCAATACCATACTGGCTGCTGCCTCTCCCAATCAGTTGGAGCCCGGTCAGGAGGTTGAGGTCGAACTGAACCTCAAGGATGTCAGAGGCAAGAAGTTCTATGTGGCTGTATATGACTACGCATGGAACGCAACTACCTATGAGATTACTTTGGAACTTGAACAGCCTGAGCTTCCCTATTTCACAGTCGTGGACTACTCCAATGTGAACAGCATGGGCGTTACCACTTATGTGGGTCTGGAAAGCGATGGTACTGGTGCTATCTTTGACCAGCCTCAGAAGGAAATGGGCGGATGCCCCGGCAAGGCTGCTCCCAGAGCTGCGGAGTATGTAGACGGTTATGTTTTTGAGGTTACAGAAAACAACGAGCTGTATCTGGCCGACGAGGAAGACCTGTACTACTTTGAGTATATGTCAAAGCTGGACCCTGAAAACAAGTGGATGATCAATAATTTCAACGATCTGGCGTATAATCCTGTGGATAAAACTTTGTATGGTCATTTCTTCTCCAAACTTAACCAGATGGAAAAACCTTACCTGTGCGCCATTGATATGCGGATGGGTACCATGGAGGTCCTGGGTGAGATGCCCGAGAAGAGCCATACTCTGGCCATTGACGACAAGGGCAATTTCTACACCATCGATTCTGACGAGGGAATCCTGTATACCTTTACACTGGATCAGATCACCGCAAAAGAACCCACCATGACCAAGGTAGGCGACACCGGTTTCTACAAGATTTACAATGAGCCCATTGTCAGCAGCACGGCTTGGGACTTCAATACCGGAAAGCTGTATTGGGCTTATCCCACCACTCTGCTGGAGGTTGATCCTGCTACAGGCGAGTGCACCGTACACAACTACTATGTGCATGTAAACCGTATGGCTGGCCTGTATATCCGTTCCAACAAGATGGGCAATCAGTTTGAGCCTGTGGAAGAGATTGAAAGCGTTACAGTTACTCCCAATAACAGCAATCTGATTGTCGGTCAGAAGCTGTCCATGAGAGGTCAGGTGTGGCCCTGGAACGTCACAGACAAATCCCTTACCTGGGAGAGCTCTGACGAGACCTTGGCTACGGTGGATGAGAACGGTGTTGTAAATGCTCTCAAAGCAGGTACCGTTACCATTACTGCGACCTCTAAGTTTGATCCCACCAAGTCCGGTACGGCTACTTTGAAGCTGGAGGAACTGGATACCAAGCTGAATGGTTTGGTATGGGATAACGATGGTAAGGTATGGTGGAGTGAGTTTGCGGCCAACGACCTGACCAACTACAAAAAGCTTTGCGACACTCCCGCAGAACAGCCCCTTGGCTCTGCTACAATGCTGCCTGACGGCACAATTTACGCCGGTACCATGGATCCCAACACCCTGGTGTCGGATCTGTATAAAGTAGACCCCAAGACCTTCGAGCTTACGAAGGTTGGCGGAAGCAGTGAGATTGGATACTTTGACATGACCTACGCCCCCAATCTGTTTGGTGGCTGCCTGGCTGTAACTTATGGTCCTCAGCTCCTGTTTGTGGATAAGAATACCGGTGAGATGCTGAATTTCATTCATATGTGGTATTTTGATATTGTAGGCGTGAGCTATGCTTACTCCGTTCCCTACAAGGATGAGGTCGCAGGAATTGACACCATGGTTGACTTCTTTGTCATTGTGGACTCTCATGGCTACACCTACCTGTTTGGCTATCTGGTTGTAGACGACGAAGTACGTTATGTTACCGATGAAGCCCTTGGTGCAGAATTGGGTAACATGGGCATGCAGAGCGATACCTTCTTCTTTAACTCCCTGTACTTTGACGGTAAGTATGCCTACTGGGCAGCTCTGAATCAGGGTACAAACGATGTGACCATGAATGTTATGGACGTGACTGGCGGCGGAAGAACCTACAATATGGGTACTTTCGGAGAGGGAGTCTGGCCTGTTTGTGGTTTGTTGCAGATGGACGCCAAGGCTCCCACCAATGAGAGAAGCGACATCGGAGTTAACCTGACAGTGAGAGAGCCCGAAAACAAGGAGTTCCAGAAGGTAGAAATTCCTGAAATTTCTGCTGATGGCAGCACCAATGCAGTGGACGAAGTGATGCCTTACAGCGGCGGCATGGTGAGAAACGATCAGATCACCGTCAAAGTAACGACCCCCGAATCTGCTACCAATGGTCGTGTAAAGGTTTCCTATAACCCTGCTGAAATGACTCTGGTGGATACAAAGGGCGGTGCTGAGGCATTTGCTTCTGCTGCCACCGAAGGTGTTGTGGAAGTAGCTTACGCTATGAAGGATGAAGTTGCCATGGATTCTACCGTTGCAACCCTGACCTTTAAGCCCACAGAGCAGGCAGGCGATAGTGTCAAGGTGACTGTAGAGCACCAGGAAGTGAACAACTCGGTTTCCGGTGTCCAGGAAGAGATGGAGATTGAAGTTCACCACGACTGTCCCACCGCTCACTTTGAGGACGTGGATCAGACCAAGTGGTACCATGAATATGTAGACGCTGTGTATACCAATGGTTACATGAAGGGCTTCGATGCAACTCACTTCGGCCCCAATGCCAATATGACCCGTGCACAGGTTGTCACCGTTCTGTACCGTCTGGCCGGTTCTCCTGCTGTGGATTCCACCGAGACCTTCAAGGACGTGCGAAACGACAGATGGTATACCGATGCGATTGCCTGGGCTGTGGAAAATGACATTGCTCGTGGTATCACAGAGGACTGCTTCAAGCCCAACAAGGCTGTGACTCGTGAGCAGATGGCCACCTTCTTCGCTCGTTATGCCAAGCTCAACGGCGTTGATGTCACCACGGAGGGCAATCTGTCTGAGTTTGTGGACGGCAGATCGGTGAGCCGGTATGCAATGGATGCCATGGCATGGGCCTGCGAAGCCGGTCTCATCGAGGGCATGGGCAACAACACCCTGCGGCCTCAGAGCAACGCAACTCGTGCTCAGGTGGCCAAGGTCCTCATGCAGTACATCGCACTGGTTAGCGAATAAAACAAAGGAATTTCTAATCAAATAGCAAAACCTGCCGGGAAATTTTCCCGGCAGGTTTTTTGTATGGGTGTCCATGAAGGATAGGGGAGAGGACTACGACAGTGTCAGATTGGGAGACAGTACAGGGAAGCCTATCCTCCGGCAAATCATAGCAATCTGCAAGCGGACCTTGTTTGGCGGACTCTGTAGCGAACGGACCTCTTCCACGGCCACATCCAGACAGGGGGTGTGTGCATTAAGCTTCTGTTGCACAGCTTGGGCTTTTTTACAGGTACTATGATTACTGTGGTATAAAAATCACCCCATCGGTTAGATCGTATATAATACGGTCTAACAAATGGGGTGCAGTTCCGATTCGGCAGTGCCTGTGTCGTTTTTTATTTACCGGATAAAGACCTGATTAGACATTATGCATACAAAGAACCGAAAACAGTTTTTGCTGCCAGGATGGTTTCCTCAATGTCCTGCTGCGTATGGGCAAAAGAGAGAAACATGGCTTCAAACTGAGCAGGAGCCAGGTAGATGCCACGCTCCAGCATCAGACCGAAGTAAGCTGCATATTTCTTCAGGTCACTGCGCTGTGCGCCTGTAAAGGATTCCACAGAATCCGGTGTGAAGAAGGGAGCCACCAGACTTCCTACCTGATTGATTTGAACTCCGGCCCCGGTTTCTGCGGCAGCCTGACGCATACCGCAGGCCAGTGTGTTTGCCTTGGCTTCGATTGCGGTATATACCTCCGGATGCTCGTCCAGATAGCGCAGCTGTGCAAGACCGGCTGCCATAGCCACGGGGTTTCCTGCCAGAGTGCCTGCCTGATAGACAGGGCCGCAAGGTGCCACATGCTCCATGAGTTCGCGGCTGCCGCAGTAGGCACCTACAGGCATGCCGCCGCCGATAATCTTGCCAAAGGTAACAATGTCGGCCCGGACATTGAAATAGCTCTGGGCACCGCCCTTTGCAAGACGGAAGCCGGTAATCACTTCGTCAAAGATCAGCAGTGCGCCGTTTTGGTCGCAGATGCTCCGCAGTCCTTCCAAAAATCCGGGCTGAGGGCCTACAACACCCATGTTGGCAGCCACAGGCTCTACGATAATGCAGGCAATCTCGTTGGGGTTTTCGTCAAACAGACGCTGTACGCTTTCTAAATCGTTGTACTGTGCCGTCAAGGTGTCTTTTGCAGTTCCCACGGGAACACCGGCAGAGTTTGGACAACCACCAGCCATAGCAGAGGAACCTGCCTTGACCAGCATGCAGTCGCTGTGACCGTGATAACAGCCTTCAAATTTGATGATTTTGTCCCGACCTGTGACACCTCTGGCCAGCCGAAGGGCAGACATGACCGCCTCTGTGCCGGAGTTTACCATACGTACCATTTCGATGTTGGGAACCATTTGGGTCATGAGTTCTGCAATCTCGACTTCTCTTTGCGTTGGAGCACCAAAGGAAAGGCCGTCCACAATGGCTTTTTCAACGGCTTCCCGGATGACGGGATGGTTATGTCCCAGAATCATAGGGCCCCAGGAACAGACATAGTCGATATATTTGTGAAGGTCCACGTCCCAGATATAGGCACCGTCGGCCTTTGCAATGAAGCGAGGGGTCATCCCTACTGCACGATAGGCCCGAACGGGGCTGTTGACACCACCGGGAAGCACCTGCTTTGCCCGGGTAAACAGGGTAGAAGAATCGTCCATCATCCAATATCTCCTTTCCGAATGGCTTCTGCCAGTTCTTTTGCGTAATAAGTAATAAGAATGTTGGCACCTGCACGGAAGATGGACAGGGCAGACTCACACATAATTCGGTATTCGTCCACCAAACCGGCCTGTGCAGCAGCCTTAATCATGGCATATTCCCCGGAGACCGAGTAGGCCGCCATGGGAAGATCAAAGGCATCGGAACATTCCCGGATGATATCCAGATAGGAAAGAGCAGGCTTGACCATGATAATATCTGCACCTTCTTCCACATCCAAGGCACATTCTTTCAGTGCTTCTTTCCGGTTATGGGGGTCCATCTGGTAACCTTTGCGGTCACCAAAGGAGGGGGCAGAACCGGCGGCTGACCGGAAGGGACCATAGAATGCAGAGGCGTATTTGGCAGAATAGGCCATAATGGGAGTGTTTTGATATCCAGCCTGGTCCAATGCTCTGCGAATGGCGGCCACACGACCATCCATCATGTCAGAGGGGGCCACCATGTCGGCGCCTGCTGCGGCGTGAGACAGTGCGGTTTTTGCCAACAGCTCCAGAGTTTGGTCGTTGTCTACTTCGTGACCGCACAGAGCACCGCAATGACCATGGTCCGTGTATTCACACATACATACATCGGTAATCACATAAAAATCGGGAAATTTCGCCTTGATTTTCCGAATGGCCTGCTGAATGACTCCGTTGGAGTCCCAGGCAGAGGAGCCAAGGGCATCCTTGTGGGCAGGAATGCCGAAAAGGATGCAGCGATTGACTCCAGCATCCACACACTGGGCAATGCCTTCTTCTATCGCATCCAGGCCATAACGATACTGACCGGGCAGGGAATCAATGCTTTGCTTTCCGGACAGCGTTTCTTCAACGAAAATGGGATAGACAAGACTGTCTGTGGAAAGTCTGGTTTCACGGCACATACGCCGGAGAACATCGCCATTTCTCAGACGACGGGGTCTGTGTACAAGTTCCATACTATACTCCTTCCGTAATCCGTTCAATCAGCGACTCAATGGTTGCTTCTTTGGCGGTAATGGTATGCAGATTGTATTTTTTAGCCTCCGCTTCCGTTTGGGCTCCAATGCAGGCGGCAATGATTCGGGAATAGTCTGCATTTCCCAAAGCGGACACAAAGCCTGTGACGGTGGAGGCACTTGTGAACGTCACGATGGGGGGAATCTCCTGTTCCAGCAGACTGCGAATCGATTCTGCTTGGGAACAGGGGTACCGTGTTTCATAGCAGCGAACATCTGTATAGGAGATGCCACCATGCTCCAGGGCATCCGTGAGAGCCGGGGTACCCAACTGCGCCCGAACAATCAGGACGGGGCCTTTGGGCTGGGACTGGCACAGAGCCTCTCCCAGATGTTCGCCGTCATAAATTGTAGGAATGAGGTCTGCATGAAGCCCATATTTGCGCAGTTCCCGGTCGGTTCCCGGGCCAATGGCTGCAAGCTGAATACGGCCCAGTGCACGAACATCTCGTCCGGTTCGGAACAGCAAATCCATCAATGTGGAAACACCGGCGGGGCTTGTAAATGCCAGCCACTCATAGGAGTCGATATGCTCCACTGCCAAATCCAGCTCTTCGCAGGGAATACAGGGAACCGTTTCGATGCAGGGAAACTCCGTTACCTCTGCGCCCAAGGCCCGCAGGCGGTTGGACAGAGTACCGGCCCGCTCTTTTGGCCGGGTCACAATGATGTTTCGGCCTTTCAGGGGAAGCTTGTCAAACCAGTCAAACTGGGAAGACAAAGAGCAGACCTTTCCTACTATAATAATAGAAGGACTTTTTATCTGGGCAGCTTCTGCCACAGCAGGAAGGGTGGAGACGGTGGCAAGAATGGGCCGCTGTGCAGGAGTAGTTCCCCGCTCCACCACGGCAGCGGGCATATCCGGGGCCATACCTGCCTCTAAAAGACCGGTGCAGATGTTGGAAAGTGCAGCAACTCCCATGAGAAATACGAGCGTTCCGTTGGTCTCCACCAGTGCATCAAAGGGGATATTGAGAGGCCTTCCGGCCCGCTGATGACCGGTGATAATGTGCAGCGAAGAGCAGAAATCCCGATGAGTGACGGGAATGCCCCCATAGGCCGGAACTGCTATGGCAGAGGTAATGCCGGGAATCTCCTGAAATGGAATCTCATGCAGAGCCAGCAACTCCAACTCTTCTCCGCCCCGACCGAACAGGAAGGGGTCGCCGCCTTTCAGACGAACGACACGCTTACCGGAACGTGCTTTTTCCAGCAAAAGCGCATTGATTTGCTCCTGCGGCATGATATGGTGACTGGCTTCTTTGCCAACATTGATTCGCTCAGCCTGAGGGGGAATCATGTCGAGAATGGCCTGACTCACCAGACGGTCGTATACCACAACCTCTGCCGATTCAATGACCTGCCGTCCTTTGATGGTCAAGAGGCCGGGGTCGCCGGGGCCGGCACCGACTAAAATCACCTGTCCTGATTTCATTGGTATTTCCTCCTCATTTCCTGTGCAAGGGTTTTGCCAAGGATTTCGCCTTGCTCTCGAGGCCCGGAGGCAGATTCAAAATACAGTGCATTTTCCCGGGTGACGTACATTCCTTTGAGGGTGATGGTATTTTTCAGAATCGCAGCATAGGCGGCAACCGGGGAGGAACACCCTCCGCCTAAGGTGCGGACAAAGGCTCGCTCCGCCATCAGACAATCCCGGCTATCCGGGTCTGAGAAATCCGCCAGAAAGGAAACATCCTCCCCGGCCCGGGCCTGTACTGCCAGAATGGCCTGTCCGGCGGAAGGAAGTAGCTCCTCGGTGGAAAAATAGCGGCTGATGCGGTGTTCCAACCCCAGGCGGGACAGTCCGGCTGCGGCCAGAACCAGTGCACAATATTGCCCTTGGTCCAATTTTTCCAGTCTTGTCAGCACATTGCCACGGATGGGCTGAATGTCGGCTTCGGGATAAACAGACCGGAGCTGGAGCTGACGGCGCAGAGAGGAACAGCCAATGGGCTTTGAAAAATCAAGGGTTGTTTTTCCTTTTGGAAGCACCAGAACATCACGGGGGTCAGCCCGTTTGGAAAAGGCAACCAGAGGCAGACGGGGGTCAACCTCCATGGGAAGATCCTTGCTGCTATGTACGGTAATATCCACCCGTCCGTCCAGCAATGCCATATCTAATTCTTTGACAAAAAGGCCCTTTCCGCCAATCTTATCCAGAGTACGGTCCAGAATTTTGTCACCGGTGGTTTTCATGGTCACAAGTTCTATGTGATATTCGGGATGCGTGGCTTGAATAGCCTGGATGACCATATTGCTCTGAACCACGGCTAAACGGCTTTCTCGGCTTCCAACACGAATGGTTTTCATGGCATATCCTCCAATAGGTTCCGGATTGCTTTGGCGGCTTGTGCGGTTTTCCTGTGTGCCTCACCTTCCGACACCACACCTGCCACAAGGCCGCCACCTGCGCAGATTGCCGGGAAAAAGAATGTACTTTCTTCCCGACAGTCTGCCACACTTACAAAAATATTGGCATCTTTGGCATCCTGCCCGACCTGCTGATTAACGACCCGATTGTCTGTAGCGGCAACGACCAGAAATGCGCCGGACACATCGCCCTTGGCATAGGGGCGACAGAGGTAGGTGACACCTTCGGGGACGAGGGTACAGTGGGGCGCAATCATGGTGACCTCTGCCCCAAAGCTCTGTAGGATTTGCACCCGGCGGAGTGCAATTTTTCCGCCGCCTACAACTACGGCCTTTCGTCTATGCAGATCTACAAACAGGGGAAAACGATAGGATTCCAGATTCATAGAACGCCTTCTTTCAGAAGAGTACCGGGCGGCCTGTTGTGTGGGAGCGTATCTTTTGCTCACACCGGCTCAGTGTTTCTGCCGTAATGTGCTGAGCAAGGCCGCTGACCAGAAGGTCTACGGTTTTATCTACAGATAATGCCATGACATCCACCTCACTCAGTCCGGATTCCAGCTCTTTATTTGTCAGAAGCCGCTCACAGATTGCCTGCTTGAGGCTTTCAACGGAGCCGAGACAGTCTTTATAATTGAGCCAGCGGTGAAACTTCTCTTCATGGGCTTGCAGAATTTCGGTCACTTCAGAAGGAACCATGCGATTTTCGCCCCAGTTTCCTAAATCATCTACATTGTAGAGGAAAATCCCCTCCATCTGGCCCACTTCCGGCTGGATGTCACGGGGAATTGCCAGGTCTACCATAAGGGAAGGGGGAGTGGATAGAGCAGCCACCTGGGATGTGGTTACAGTATAGTGGGGGCTTGTGGTTGCGGAAACCAGAAGATCCAATCCATCCATATGCAGATAACGCTCGTCATAGGGAACCACACCACAGCCGGGAGGCACCACGGTTTCTCCATGGCGGTAGGAGCGTAAGGTCACTTTAACATCGCAGCCGGCCTTTTGCAGAAGGGAGGCAGAAAGCCGTCCCATTTCTCCGTTGCCGATTACAATGGCTCGTTTTCCCTGCAAGGTATCAAACTTCTTTTCAAGAAGCGCCACTGCCATACTTGCGGCAGAGGTGGGAAGGGCAGTAAGATGCACCTGTGTACGAACTTCCTTTCCAGCAGAAATGGCGGAACGGAACAGGGTTTCCAGCACAGAGTCCGCAGCGCCTGCTTCCCGGGCCATGCCGATGGCACCTTTGACCTGGGAGATGATTTGATCCTCCCCCCAAATCCGGGAGCGGAGTCCGGCAGCCACTTCCATCAGGTGGTGGACGGCCACATCTGCGGAGCGTGTGACAAATGCCTCTTGGTAGAGCGTGTATTCTTCCCCGGCGGCCTGACATAAGAGCTGTCCGGGATTTGCCTCGGCGGTACAGGACAGATACAGCTCCGTGCGGTTACAGGTGGAAATGAGGACACAACCCAACACATGGGGAAAGGAGCGAATCTTGCGCAGAATTTCCCCTGTCTGCACTTTGGTAAAGGACAGCCGTTCACGCAGCTCTATGGAAACCAGACTGTGCTCCAATCCGGACATGATAATATTCATAGCTTCTTCCTCCTATGAAATCACAAATGAAAAATAGGGGCCATTTTCTGTTACATCTGCAAAATGAGGCCAGATGGGTTTGGGTTCATATGGGCAGAACAAAAAAAGGAAATATAAAAACGGCTGCGACAGCGTAAAACTGCCGCAGCCGTTTTCTGCGTACACAATATCACCAAATATCTTCCGGATGGTGTGTTTGGCAATGATTACATAGAGCAGGTCTCCGGACTCATAAATCCTCAGTATACACACTGCTGTTACAGGAAAGAATCCCAATGACAGACTTTTATTGTGTGTGCAGCCTCCCTATTCACAGTAGCGGCACCGTTCTGGAGTCAAACCAGGTTCCCTATTATTCGCTGAAACATATAGAAACATACAATAACAGAGGCACTATATGTAAAATAAATGTTCAATTTATTTGATTATACTGAATGATACAAAAGTTGTCAACAACTTTCCTTTGTATTTTCGGCTTGCTGGCAGCATTGCAAGGGCTGGGCCATTTGGGCATGCTGTGCAAACAGACGGCGTATATTTGCATATTCACCCAATCCACGCAGGACACAGGATACCTTATATCCATGGGCCTCAAGTTGGGAGCTCCAGGAATTTTCCGCCGGACCGGCCATGTCTTTTTTTATATGCTTTCCTGCCACCACTAAAAGAGGATACAGACGGACACGGCGAATCTGGGGGCACTTTTTTATCTGTGTAATGATTTGGGGTAGTTTGGGGTATCCCTCAACCGTGCCTACAAAAATTTGATTCCAGCCCAGCTTGTGCAGGTGATACTCCAGTGGGGCATAGGCAGTGCTGGTGGGATGCGCTGTTCCATGGCCCATAAATATGATGACCTCCTCAGGTGCGGGAGGCTCAATTTCTGAAGCAATGGCTCTGGCAATATCAAAAGAATCCTGTGCGGAGGTAAGCAGGGGAGTGCCCATAGAAATGTCCATCCTTGAGGCAAAGGCAAATGCCTGACAGCAGAGCTTATGGTATTCTTCTCCCCGGATGACATGGGTGGGCTGAATGACAACATGACGATAGCCCTCCGCTTCCAAACGGGCCAAAGCCTGCGGCACATCGTCAATTCGGAGATGCTCCTCTGTTTGAAGCTTCCTTAGAATCACGCTGCTGGTAAAAGCCCGGCGGATGGTAGAGTTGGGAAAGGCTTCTCCAATGGCTTGTTCTATGGCAGAAATATTTTTTTTCAGGGTATCTAAGTGGGTCGTACCAAAGGAAACAACCAGAACAGCCTGTGCGTTTTTCATTCACATTCTCCTAGCACTGCGTATTACAAGCAAACACAGAAAACGGGATTGGAAGTTACATTCCTTCATGCTATCAGCTTTTTTGCTGAAAGTAAAGAATGAAATTGTAAAAGAAAAGGGAAGCATGCCGCCGGGTGCAAAAAAAGCAGTTACCGGATCGGGGAAAACTGCCGAGCCGGTAACTGCCGATGGAGCCTGTGCTGCTGTCTTGCAGATACAGGAAATTATTTGGTTTCAGGGGCTGCCTTGGCAAGAGAATTCAGACGCTCCTTGGTCTCCAGACGATGGGCCCACATTTCAGCCTCGTCTTTGTAACCACGCTTGCAGGCATGGTCTGCCATATAGGTCTTTTCCCCGAACAGCAGATCCAAAATGTGCAGAGAGTCCATATCGGCGGTCTCAAAGGTACCACGGCAGGAGCCGCAATAGCTAATGATGTGGTCCTGATTGAAGTCGCCCTTGCGACGGGTATACACACGCTTGTAAAGCTCCGGATCGGAGGAACAGACCATGCCGCCTACGCCGCAGCAGCGGGTGTTGCCCTTGGAATGCTCGATTTCCTCCCACTTGTAGCCCATCTGATCCAGCACCCAGCGGATGCTCTCGTGATGGGTGGGCTCGTCACGGGTAACGCAGGAGTCGTGGATGTTAAAGACCACATCGGAACCGGCACCGATGCCCTTGGCACTCTCGGGAATACCAATCAGATTGTGCATCAGATCCCAGTAGGAGATGACCTTCTGATTCTTGGCGGTTGCCTTGAAAATCTTGAAGCAGGAGGGGCAGACCGTAATGATGACCTCAGCGCCCATCTCGTCCAGCTTGTCAATGGCAATCTTGTTGCGCTCGTTAAACTTGGCAGTCTCACCCATGAAAGCGGAGACCTTGCCGCAGCACTGCAGCATGGCACCGACGTTTTCATCGCCCAGGCAGTCCTTCAGGTGCCGGGTCACATTCTCCACAGCAGCGGGGGAATAAGCGGGGACTGTGCAGCCGGGCACAAAGACATACTTGGTCTTTTTCTTCTTGGGAGCCGATTCTGCCTTTGCTGCGCCGTTGACCACGGTGCAGTATTCCTCAGAGCATTCCTTTACCTGTCCGACTTCACTGGGAGCCAGAGCCTCCAGGGGAACAATTCCGTTGTTCTCCTCGGCAAATTCCGCCTTGAGGGCACGGAAATTTTCTCTGAGGTCAAAGGAGTTGGGACATTTCAGGGTGCACTGGCTGCACTCGTTGCAGGAGTAGGCAACCATGCGGTCCACCTCAGAGGGGCCCTTCTCCAGATAATCCCGGAACAGAGCCTTGGGACACTGGGTAAAGTCGTTCAGCATGATGCACTCCTTCATGCAGAGCTTACACTCACACTGACGGCAGCGGGTGGCTTCTTCCATTGCCTGCTCTCTGGTAAAGCCCATGGCAACCTCACTGAAGTTCTTATGCCGGGATTCCACGGGAGAGGTGGGCATATCCACACGGCTGCCGCTGACAGTGGACCAGTCCGTGGGCATATCCAGCTTGGTCTCGTAGGTCCAGGTGTCCTTCAGCTCACGGCCTTCGGTGAGACTCTCGCCCTTGAGGTAACGCAGGACGGACTGTGCGGCACGGCGGCCGGTGGCCATTGCCTGAATTACAATCACAGACTCGCCGGAGGCGTCGCCGGCGCAGAAAACCTTCTCGTTGGTGGAGGACTGGAGCGTCAGCTTATCGCACTCAAAGGTGGAATTGCGGCGCTGCTCCAGAATGCCCTGGGCAAAGTCGCCCTCAACACCCTGGCCGATGGCGAACACAATGGTATCAACCGCCAGCTCGACGGTGTCATCCTCGTCATAGCTGGGAGCGAACCGTCCCTGATCGTCCAACATGGAAACGCACTTTCTCAGGGTAACACCGCAGACCCGGTTGGTTTCGTCCACATGAATCTTCTGAATGGCACGGCCGGGGAGAATCTTGATCTGCTCTTCTACGGCACCCTTGATTTCGGCCTCGGAGGCGGGCATCGCCTGGAAGCTGCTCTCAAGGCAGATGTCAGTAACCTTTTCCACATTCTCACAGCGGGCAGCGGTACGGGCGCAGTCCATGGATACATCGCCGCCGCCGATGACTAGGACGGACTTGCCTGCACCGGCCACATTGCCGGTGAGAGCGGCTTCCTTCAAAAAGCCCACAGCACTGTAGATACCCGCAGCATCCCAGTGCTCCAGACTGCGGTCTACCCGGCCCTGATGCTTGCCCACTGCAACCACAATGCTGTCATAGTCGTGCAGCAGCTGATCCATGGACATATCCTTGCCAATCTCAAAGTTCAGCTTAAACTCAATACCCAGCTTGTCCAGATAGGTGATCTCATGCTCCAGAATGTTCCGGGGCAGACGGTAGGCGGGGATACCCACACGGGGCAGACCGCCGCGGACGGGGAGCTTTTCAAACACAGTAACGGCGCAGCCGCCCCGACGGAGGTCGAGTGCAGCCTGCAGGCCGGAGGGGCCGGAACCGATAACAGCAACCTTTTTGCCGTTGGCGGGCTCGGTCGTAAGATCCCAGTCCTCTTCTTTATCAAAATTGTCAGCAGCATAACGCTTCAGGGAAGCAATGGCCATGGGGTTGTTTCCCTCGTTCCACTTGCATTTCTTTTCACACGGATGGGCACAGATCCGGCCCAGAGTTGCGGGCAGAAACAGCTTTTCCCGAATGACCCGGATTGCTTCCTCACCCTTGTCTTCGCCAATGAGACGGACATACTCTTTGACATTTGTATGCATGGGGCAGGTAGCAAGACAGGCGGGATTTTCCTCGCCCATGCAGCCATCAACGATCTTCTGCATATTTTCCAAAACTTTTTCACTTAACATTATTTAGGTTCCTCCTGTGTGGTAAGCGTTGGATTTATTTCTTTTTTCGGAAGGCTGCAGGATCTACAGCAAAGATGAATACGCCCAGGACAATCACAATACCCCAGATCACCAGACTGGGGGTGATAGCTGCTTTAAAGAGCAGAGCACTGAAAATAATTGTCCAGAGAGCGGCGGTACTGTTGAGCGCAGTGCCCATGGCGGAGCCGATGAGATCCACTGCCTTGTACCAGGCGAGGTAAGTCAGTGCACCGAGGATGGCAATGCCGGCATACTGCCAGACAAGCCCCTGCTTGACAATGGCACCGGCCAGAGGATAGCCCTTGATAATGGGCAGGACAATGATGCCGTAGGCGATCATAGCGACAAAATAGCGCAGGCAGAGAAGCTGCTGAGGAGTAGCCTGGACATCATCCTCTCCCTTGATGTGTTTCAGGGCAAAGCCGATGATGACACCTTCCAGTGCCCAGCCCAAAACGGCCACAACGGAGAAGATAACACCCATTACGAAGGTCTCAGGCACATCGGCACTGGGGTTGAAGCCCAGCATAAAGGAGCCGAGAAGGCTGATGGCGATACCGATTATGGCACGGATAGAGAGCTTCTCTTTGAGAACAAAGTAGGAAATGACGGCACCGACACCGGGATAGATGACGGAGATGCTGGATGCATAAGGCGCACCGGCAAACTTGATGCCCAGCAGGTATGCGCTCATACCGATAGGAGAACCGACCAGTGCAGCAATGGCAGTGGCAAGACCCCGCTTGGTATGGAACAGAACATAGAATGTTTGCTTGAGCTGCTTGCCCATGAGCAGTACCAGAGCAACCCAGACAAAGCAGAAGCTTTCATGGAAAAATGCGGTGACCAGAGGGGAGAAATGGAACGTGGTTTCAGAGATGCCGGCAGCGGATGCGACCTCTGGGTTTGCCAGAATGGGGGCATTTCCTACCTGTCCCATAAGAACGCTGTCCAAACCCCAAAGGATTCCCAGCAGGACACCCAAAAGGATTCCCTTTTTGTAGTTGTTTGTTTTCATGCAATTCCTTCTTCCTTATTTTTGAAACCGATTGAGACGGTTTTTTGTTTCCAGCCGATTGGCCCACATCTGTTCGGCGTTTTCATATCCACGCTTTTTCGCCTGATCCAGTGTATAGGGAGATTTGGCGAACATCAAATCCAGAATGTGGAGAGAGTCCAGGTCAGCAGTTTCAAAGGTGCTGCGGCAGGAACCGCAGTAGCTTACGATGTGATCCCGGGTAAAATCGCCCTTTCGGCGGGTGTAGACCTGTTCGTAAAGATCTGGCTCGGAGGAACAGACCATGCCGCCTACACCGCAGCAGCGGGTATTGCATTTGCTGCGCTGGATTTCTTCCCACTGATACCCCATCTCGTCCAGCATCCAGCGGATGCTTTCGTGATGGCTGGGCTCGTCACGGGTGACGCAGGAGTCGTGAATATTGAAGATTACATCAGAGCCTTTTCCTACGCCCTTGGCGTATTCCGGTACTCCGATGAGGTCATGCATGAGATCCCAGTAGGAAATAACCTTCTGGTTCTTTACGGTCTCTTTAAAGACCTTGTAGCAGGAGGGACAGACGGTGATCACAACCTCAGCGCCCATCTCATCCAGCTTGTCAATGGCAATCTGGTTGCGTTCGTGGAACTTATCCATCTCGCCCATAAATTCGGAGACCTTGCCGCAGCACTGCAGCAGGGCCCCCACATTCTCTTCGCCCAGACATTCTTTCAGATGCCGCAGCACATTCTCCACAATATCGGGGGAGTAGGCAGGGACAGAGCAGCCGGGGACGAAGACATATTTGGTATGAGGCTTTTTGATGGTGCCTTTCGGAGCAGAACCGGACACGGCGGTGCAGTATTCCGGGGAACATTCTTTGACCTGTCCCAGCTCACTGGACAGCAGGGATTCCAGTGGGACAATGCCCTCATTTTCGGCGGCGTAATCCGCTTTGAGAGACTGAAATACCGCCTTGAGATTCAAGCCCTTGGGACATTTCAGGGTACACTGGCTGCACTCATTGCAGCTGTAGGCAATGTGGTGGTCCATGTTTTCCGGGCCCTTTTCCAGATACTGCGTAAAGAGCATCTT
>RCNH01000214.1_pt1 | contig 27267 bp, 25 predicted proteins | sample 2041161 | NCBI WGS metagenome assembly RCNH01 (sample SAMN09708215, study PRJNA481090) | Feces metagenome, whole genome shotgun sequencing project. | biome: feces | host: Leptonychotes weddellii | place: Antarctica: Sion Island | collected 2010-03-01 | reverse complement strand
AATACACAGCACCATGCGCAACGAGGGTGCGAAGAGGCTGCCCGAGGTCTTCACCTTCTTAATGAGACCTCTCAACATCAACTCCGTGGCGTTGAAGTCGGCAATCACACCGTCTTTCAGCGGACGAATGGTCTTGATGTTAGGATTGGTTCTCTCGTGCATCTGCCGTGCCTGGTAACCGATGGCCACCAGTTTGCCGGTGTGAACATCGAGCGCCACGATAGAAGGCTCGTCCACCACCACCTTGCCATTGTAAATAATCAGGGTGTTGGCCGTTCCAAGGTCAATAGCCAACTCCTGAGTCAACGAAAACATTCCCATATTGTATATCTACTCTTTCTTCGTAAATGGTTAAAAACAAAGCTATAAGGGTCAGAATCCGGGTATCGTTCCCGGGCTCCGGCTCCATAATGTTTCATATCTGGACAAAGATAGCAAAAAGCCTTGGAAAAATTGACCTTTTTAGTTATAATTTTTTTGATTATATTTGTATAATCAATCACTACAATTCATGGAGACAGAATACAAAATCGGAAAAGATGCCCGCTGCGCCGTCATCGGCTATGGAAGTTGGGCCACAGCAATTGTGAAACTGCTCACAGCCAATGAGGAACGCGTAGGTTGGCATGTCACCAATCCCGATGTTCTCTCCTCGCTCAAAGAAGAAGGCATAAACCCCAAATATCTCTGTGAGGTGCAGTTCGACAAGGAGCGCATCGCCCCCTCGGACAACCTCGACGAAGTGGTCGCGGGTGCCGACATCATCGTCATGGCGTGCCCCTCGGCCTACCTCAAGAAGGTATTGGCTCCGCTCACCGTATCGCTCAAAGACAAATTCATCATATCGGCCATCAAGGGTATCGTTCCCGATGACTACACCACCGTGGTGGAGTATCTCCACGACCACTACGAACTCTCCTACCGCCAGATGGGTCTCTTCACGGGTCCCTCCCACGCCGAGGAGGTGTCGCGCGGCCGTCTGACCTACCTCACCGTGGTCTGTCCCGACATTGCCGATGCCCACCTCATCGGTGAGAAATTCGCCAATCCGTTTATCCACCTCAGCTACTCGACCGACCTCTACGGCATCGAGTACGCCGCCATACTCAAGAACATCTACGCACTGGCAGTGGGTATGGCAGTGGGTCTGGGTTATGGCGACAACTTCCTCGCCGTGCTGATTTCCAACTCGGCACACGAGATGACACGCTTCCTCGAGGAGAGCTATCCCGATGTGCGCAACACACAGGTCTCGGCCTATCTGGGCGACCTGCTGGTCACCTGCTACTCCACCTACAGCCGCAACCGCCGTCTGGGTCTGCTCATCGGCCACGGCTGCACCGTGAAGAGCGCCCTCAACGAGATGACCATGGTCGCCGAGGGTTACTTTGCCGCCGACTGCATCCGCCACATCAACACCCGACACCAAATCGACATGCCCATTACAGAGATGGTCTATAACGTACTCTACAAAGGGGCGTCATGCCGAAAAAGCATGCAGGAATTAACAAAAAAACTAATATAACTTATAACGATGAAAACACTGAAACTCGACATTCGAAAGAGCGGTATTGCGATTTCCGATGCCATGAAACAACAAGCACTCGAAGCCGCAGATTTGCTCTACTCCGGCAAAGGAGCGGGCAACGACTTTTTGGGATGGGTCAACCTGCCCTCGTCGATTTCCGATGAGGAGCTGGACAAAATCACCGCTACCGCAGCACGCCTGCGCGAGAAGGCAGATTTGATTATCTGCATCGGTATCGGCGGTTCGTATCTGGGTGCCAAGGCCGTACTCGAGGCCATGAGCAACCCCTTCCAATACCTCCACAAACAGAACAACAATCCCACCGTAGTATTCGCCGGTCAGAACATATCCGAGGATTACACCTATGAGCTGCTGGAGGCTTCGAAAGAGCACTCCATCGCCACCATCGTCATCTCCAAGTCGGGAACCACCACCGAGCCTGCCATCGCCTTCCGTCTTTTCAAGGCCGAAATCGAGAAGCGTTACGGCAAGGAGGAGGCTGCACAGCGCATCGTAGCCATCACCGACAAGGCACGCGGAGCACTCAAAACCCAGGCCGACAACGAGGGTTACACCTCCTTTGTCATTCCCGACAATGTGGGCGGTCGTTTCTCGGTACTCACTCCCGTGGGTCTGCTGCCGCTGGCTGCCGCAGGTATCGACGTTCGTGCTTTGGTACGCGGTGCGCAGGCTATGGAACAGGCTACCGCACAGGGTGTTGCCTTTGACGAGAACCCTGCTGCCATCTACGCCGTGACCCGCTACCAGCTCTACAAGAGCGGCAAGAAGGTCGAAATCCTCGGTTCGTACGAGCCCCGTCTGCAATACATCAACGAGTGGTGGAAGCAGCTCTACGGCGAGTCGGAGGGTAAGGACGGCAAGGGTATCTTCCCCGCAAGCGTCACCCTCACAGCCGACCTCCACTCCATGGGTCAGTATATCCAGCAGGGCGAGCGCACCCTCTTCGAGACCATCATCTCGGTGGCAGCTCCCCGTCACCACATCACCATCGAGCATGACGAGGCCAACCTCGACGGATTGAACTTCCTCGCCGGCAAGCGCATCTCGGAGGTGAACGCCAAAGCCGAACTCGGCGTGCAGCTGGCACACGTGGACGGTGGTGTTCCCAACATCCGCATCGAGATTCCCGAAATCAACGAGGAGGTCATCGGCGGTCTGCTCTACTTCTTCGAGAAGGCGTGCGGTATCAGCGGCTACATGCTGGGTGTCAATCCCTTCAACCAGCCGGGTGTCGAGGCCTACAAGAAGAATATGTTTGCCCTGCTCAACAAGCCGGGCTACGAGGAGGAATCGAAAGCCATTCTCGCAAGATTGTAATTCACACACCGTGTGCAACATACGACGGGCGACCCCACACAACGGGTCGTCCGTTTTTTTGTGTCATTTTGTAAGGAAGGGAGATTTTCTTACGGTTTTTTACACCTCTCCGCTATCGTTTTTCGCCCCCCCAACGGCACAAAAAAGGTTCTCCTCCCCAACGGAAGAAGAACCTCGAACGGACTTCATTATAATATATAAGTATAGTATGCAGGGGGGACACGATGGCGCACCGCCCTGCATGCTTCATTTTCTGTCAGAATTGCACATAGGATTTCAACGCCTCGACATACTCGATGAAGGCTTCTCGCCCCGTGGGGGTGATACGGCAGGAAGTGCGTGTCCGCCTGCCGACAAACTCCTTCGTGACATCAATACACCCGGCCTGATGAAGTTTTTCCAACTGCACACTCAAGTTACCCGATGTGGCTGAAGTCTTCTCCTTCAAGAAGTTGAAATCCGCCTCGTCCACCGACATGAGTATGGTCATGACAGCCAGTCGCAACTGGGTGTGCAGCAAAGGATTTAATTCTTTGAACATGATTTTGACATTTTACGATTGATGACATGACCCGGAATAACCAGCATGATGACAAAGGCCGCGCCACACAACAAATTCCACATCACCTGCGGCATATCACCGGTGACTAACTGCGTGAGCATGTAGATGCTCACCACATAGGCGGGCAGGGGTGCACACATCATCAGACGTTCGTTGGTGATGATTCCCGTGGCGGACACACCGATACCCACATACAGCAGGCAGAGGGGCATCATCAGCATAGTGGAGATTTGACCTTCGAGGTAGCTGCACACGACGGTCACCGCCACCGAGATACAGATGAGTTGAGCAATCACCCGCCACACATTGCCCACCGCCTTGTCGATGTAGGAGACCACATCGGGTTTGCGTTGTTTGTCGGTGACCAGGTCGATAAGCATGGGAACGAACATCAGAAACCACAGGGCGTGCCACTGCATGGCTCCGGTGAGGGTACACATTGCGAAAACCAGCAACGAAACGATGCCTGCCGAATAGCCATAATAGAGAAATGTATTGCCACTGCCCACTTTCATACCCTGACGGGTCTGGCGAATCATTTGTGAGATGAGTTCCAAACTCTCCTCACTTGAAAATTTTTCTTGTTTCATAGTTGGTAGTATTAGGTTGGTTTATGGTATAAAAATCAAGGAGGGGATATTCCGTTCTCCTTTGATGCAAATATAAATCGGTTTATGATATAAACCAAATATTTTTCAAGGAAATTTAGTGGGAGGTGGATTTTTTTGGAGGGGGAGAAAAAAAGTTGGGGAGGGGCGGAGAGGGGGCGTGGGAGGACGGCGAAAGATAGAATGGAGAGGTGAACTGAAAGGGAAGCGGTCGGAGTGGACTGGCAAGTAGGGACGGAGAAAAGAATGGTTAAGCAGACAGAGCGAGGACGGTTCGGAGGAAAAGTTCGGGAGGAACGAGGGAGAGGATAGTTGGAAAGAACGGCAAGAGTGGGGACGGAGGAAAGAACTATTGGGCGGACAGGGCGCGGACGGTTTGAGAGGAGCAGTTGCAGTGAGACGGCGAGGGTGGACGGTTCGGAACAGGGTGAAGACAGGCGAAGACAGGGGCAGGCGGTAGCGGAGCAACCCGAAAGCAATTCGGGAGAAAACCCGGAAGCAACTCTTGCAAAATTCAGGACGCCCCCACAAAAAATATAGAGGGTGTAACCGACTTTCGTCAGCCACACCCTCCGATTAGCAAAAAGAAAAATTTTCTGATTATGACGCGGCAGGGATTACTCCTCCTCGTCCTCGTCTACCTCCTTCATGTTGTGGTAGACATTGGTGACGTCCTCGTCCTCCTCCAGACGCTCAACGAGCTTCTCGATGGACTCGCGTCCCTCTTTATCGAGCTCCTTGGTATCCATAGGTACGTACTCGGCCTCACCCGATACAATCTCGTAGCCTTTGTCATCCAACCACTTCTGAATGGCACCGAAGTTCTCGTAGGCGGCCGATACAACGATGGCCTCCTCGTCCTGATCGAAGTCCTCGACACCGAGGTCAATCATCTCCAACTCCAACTCTTCGGGGTCGACACCGGCTCCGGGCTTGAACTTGAAGACACACTTATGCTCAAACATAAATGCCACTGAGCCGCTGTTGCCCAGCTGACCGCCGCACTTGTTGAAGTGCATACGCACATTGGCAACCGTACGGTTGGTGTTGTCGGTGGCTGTCTCCACGAGGAATGCGATGCCGTGAGCACCATATCCTTCGTAAACAACCTCCTTATAGTCCGAAGAGTCCTTCTCGGTGGCACGCTTGATGGCACGCTCGACGTTCTCCTTGGGCATATTCTCGGCCTTGGCATTCTGGATAAGCAGACGCAAACGGGTATTCGACGAAGGGTCGGGACCTGCTGCTTTCACAGAAATTTCGATTTCCTTACCAATCTTGGTAAAGACTCTTGCCATGTGACCCCATCGTTTCAATTTACGCGCTTTGCGGTATTCAAATGCTCTTCCCATAGTATATTTTTTTATCGATTTTTCTAAAGTGCTACAAAGGTATAAAATAGAACGTGAGAAACCTTAAAAAAAATAAATTATCAACACATATATGTGCATGTTTATCCGTAAAAACAGTAAATTTGCACATTATATACTCAAAACGATGCAGAAAGAGAGCGAAATGAAGCGCGAAGCCCGGGAGGCTGCACGCATAATGAAGGAGGGAGGCATCATCCTCTACCCCACCGACACGGTATGGGGAATCGGTTGCGATGCCACCAATAAGGAGGCTGTGGAGAAAATCTACAACCTGAAAAGAAGCGTCAATAAAAAGTCGATGCTGGTACTCTGTGCCAATGCCGACATGGTGGTGCGCTACATCAACTCGGCACCCTCGATTGCCTATGAGGTGATGGAGATGTCCACCACACCCCTCACCCTCATTCTTCCGGGTGCGGTGAACGTGGCGGAAAACCTTATCCCCGAGGAGGGTACACTGGGTGTGCGAGTTCCCGACCACGCCTTCTGTCAGGAGATGCTGGCCGCTCTGCGCCGTCCCATCGTCTCGACCTCGGCGAACATTTCGGGTGAGGAGACCCCCACGGGACTCAACGAGGTGACCCGCGAGATTATCGATGGTGTGGACTATGTGGTCAATCCCCGTTTCGAGGGCAAACCCACCCGCAAGGCTTCGTCGATTATCGCCTTCACACAGAGCGGAGAATTTAAAATCATCCGCTAATCCATGGCACGCACCATCAAGACACGCATACAGCCGCGTTTTGCCGACTTCGACATCTTCCACCACGCCAACAACGTGTCGCAGCAGAGTTTCCTCGATGTGGGTAAAATCGACTACTACTCCCAATTGCTGGGTGCCGAGATGCTGTCGGGCGACATCCGTGTGGTGAACGTATCGACCTCGACTTCCTTTCTGGGGCAGATACGCATGCACGACACCATCGATGTGACCACCACCTGCGAGAAGGTCGGCAACAAGAGCATGACCCTCCGTCAGCAGATTTTGGTGGGCGATGAGGTGCGCACCGAGAGCAGCACCGTGATGGTGGTCTTCGACTACCACGCACAGCAGAGTTGCGAAGTGCCGCAGGAGTGGCGCGACCTTCTCCTCGCCGACTAAAGAGAGGGCGAAAGGGGGCTGACAGGAGCAGAAGAACTGCCACCACGCAGGGGAACGGCAACAAAAAAGGAGGGCAAACCTATCCCCTCAACCGTCACCCCGACAACCATAAAAAAAGAGAGAACCGCTATATACGGTTCTCTCTTTTTATGTATGTAATCCGCTGTCGGACAACGCTCTACTTCTGACGTTTGACGAGTCCCTGCTCGGCAGCCATACGCTCCATCAGGGCGTAGGCGGCATCGTAATCGTTGGAAATATCGCCGTCCAGAATGGCGTTCTTGATGGCCTCCTTGATGTCGCCAATCACGCGACAGGGGCGGATGTCGTAGGTTTCCATGATGATTTCACCCGTGATGGGGGGCTGGAAGTTGCGGATACGGTCGCGCTCCTCCAAATCCTTCATCTTGCGGCGCACCAGCTCGAAGTTTGCCATAAAACGCTTCACCTTGGCATCGATGCCCGAGGTGATGTCCGCCTCGCAGAGGGTCATCAGCGCCTCGACATCGTCACCTGCCTCGAAGAGCAGACGGCGCACTGCCGAGTCGGTTACCATATCCTCCGAGAGAATGATGGGACGCAGGTGCAGGAAGACCATCTTCTGCACAAACTTCATGTGTTCGTTGAGCGGCAACTTGAGCTGTCGGAAAATCTGGGGCACCATCTTCGAACCGAGTACCTCGTGACCGTGGAACGTCCACCCCACTTTGGGGTCATAGGCCTTGGTCAGCGGCTTGGCGATGTCGTGCATGACGGCCGCCCAGCGCAACCACAAATCGTCGGAGCGGCGCGCCACGTTGTCCAGCACCTTGAGGGTGTGGATAAAGTTATCCTTGTGGGCGTGCTTGCCACGCTTCTCCACCCCCTTGAGACGGTGCATCTCAGGGAAGATGAGCTTCAGCAGACCGGTCATCTCCAGCAGTTCGAACCCGATGGAGGGAACGGGCGAAAGTACGATTTTGTTGAGTTCGGTGATGATGCGCTCCTTCGACACGATTTTGATACGCTCGGCATTGCGGGCGATGGCATCGAAGGTCTCCTCCTCGATGGTGAAGCCCAGCTGTGTGGCGAAACGCACGGCACGCATCATGCGCAGGGGGTCATCGGAGAAGGTGATGTCGGGGTCGCACGGCGTGCGGATGATGCAGTCCTCCAAATCCTCCATACCGTAGAAGGGGTCTACGAGTTGTCCGAAGGTGTCGCCGTTGAGCGACCACGCCAGGGCGTTGATGGTGAAATCGCGACGACGCTGGTCGTCCTCGATGGTTCCCTCCTCGACATGAGGTTTGCGCGAATCGTGGGAGTAGGACTCCTTGCGCGCACCCACAAATTCCACCTCTATGCCTCCGGCGCGCAACATGGCTGTTCCGAAGGTCTTGAAGACCGACACACGGGTGTGGAGCTCACGCCCCAGTGCTTCGGCCACCTCTATACCGCTGCCCACGACCACCACATCGATATCGGTGGAGGGGCGATGAAGATAATAATCGCGTACATAGCCGCCCACCACAAAGGCCTGAATGCCACGGGCATCGACTATGCGCGAGATACGTCTGAAAATGGGATTGGATAATGGCACTGCGTTATTTCACATAGTTTTTGATGGCATCTCTCCAAATGGTGTAACCCTCACCCAGCAGGTGGAGTCCGTCATTGGTGTATGCCGCGTTAAGGTCACCGTTGCTATCGACCAGCTCGGCATAGACATCGAGGTAGGCCACGCGGTCCTCGACATTGCCGCCGCAAAAACCACGAAGCAGGGTGTTCAGCTCCACGATTTGTTCCTTGACCTTGTAGTGGGACTTGAACGTGGTGAACGAACGCCCGTTGACGGGCAGGACGCTCTGTATGTAGAGTTTGGTCCAGGGTGACTCATTCTGGAAACGCTCCACCAGCTTCATGATGTTGTCATATACCTCTCTGGGTGAGACACCCGCCGCCAAATCGTTGATGCCAATCATCAGGAACACCTTTTTGGGGTGGCCGGCGATGATGGAATCCAGACGCTCCAGCAACCACGCCGAACGGTCGCCGCTGATGCCGCGGTTCTTGACGTGGCGGTTGTTGAACAGTTCCGACCACTCGCCGCCATCGGTGATGCTGTTGCCCAGAAAAACGATGTCTTTGGACGAAATGGGCAGAATGTCGTACAGCGTGGTCTTCTGCTCATGGTAGCCTCCTATTTTTGGTTGGGCAAAGCAGGGCGCGAGAAATGTCAGTGCAGCCAACAAAAGCAGTATTCGTCTCATGATATACGTTTTTTTAAAAGTTAATCTCCCGTTTGTAGAGTTGTACGGTATTCTCCAGACCGTAGTAGAGGGCATCGCTGATAAGGGCGTGACCGATGGACACCTCATCGACCCACGGGATACGTTCGATGAAGTAGCGCAGATTGACCAGCGAGAGGTCGTGACCGGCATTGAGTCCCAGACCCTGACGGCGTGCCTCCTCGGCAGCTGCCACATAGGGGGCGATGGCCTCCTCGCGGTTGTCGGGATAGATGCGGGCGTAGGCCTCGGTGTAGAGCTCCACACGGTCGGCTCCGCACGCCTTTGCTCCGGCAATCATTTCGGGTACGGGGTCCACGAAAATCGACACGCGTATACCCTTGGAGTGGAATTTGCGGGTCACCTCGGTGAGGAACTCGCGGTGGCGAACGGTGTCCCAGCCGGCATTCGATGTGATGGCATCGGGTGCATCGGGAACGAGGGTCACCTGTGTGGGAACGACCTCCAGCACCAAATCGATGAAGCTCTCGATGGGGTTACCCTCGATGTTGAATTCGGTGGAGATGGTCTTCTTCAGCTCTCTCACATCGCTGTAACGAATGTGGCGTGCATCGGGACGCGGATGTACCGTGATACCCTGTGCACCGAAACCCTCGATGGTTACGGCAGCGGCCGTCACATCGGGTACATTGCCGCCACGCGAATTGCGTATAACGGCAATCTTATTGATATTTACACTTAATTTTGTCATAAAATAGTTATCTTTGCTTCGGAGGATGTATCCCTACCCGCAAGATTGGAAAAACGGGCTTGCGGATACGCTTTCGACGTGGTAAAGTTACTTATTTTTCGACATTTCGCCAATGAAAATAATACTTTTTTCTCGCAGTCAGCTTCCCCACACCGCCCCGGCATTGAAGGAGCTGTTCGATGCGATAAACCGTTACGGATTCGATTACGCACTCAACAAAGAGTTTGCCACAGTGGTCGAACAACTGCTCGGACGACAGATTCCACAAGAGGAGATCTATGGCGAGCGTATCGGCGAACAACCCGACGATGCGGTGATGGTCTGCTACGGCGGCGACGGCACCCTGCTGGAGGGTATCCACCGTCTGGGCAACCGCAAGATTCCGGTGCTGGGCATCAATGCCGGCCACCTCGGATTTCTGACCAGCGCCCACGACAAGAGTTTCGATGAAATATTTGGCGAGATAGCCTCCGACAGCCTCACCACCGAGCCGCGCTCGATGCTCCAAATCGAGGGCGACTTCCCCACAGAGCCATACTCTCACCTGGCACTCAACGAGTTTGCCATACAGCGTTACGGTTCGGGCATGATTTCGGTGGAGACCTATGTTGATGGGCAGATGGTCGCCACCTACCACGGTGACGGCGTGATTCTCTCGACCCCCACAGGCTCGACAGCCTACTCGCTGAGTGCCGGAGGTCCGGTGGTCGCCCCCACCTGCGAGTGCTTCGTCATCTCGCCTCTCGCCCCCCACAATCTGACCATGCGTCCCGTGGTCATTCCCGACAGCAGCCGCGTGACCTTCAAGGTCAATACCCGCCACACCGAAGCCACCATTTCGTTCGACGACCGCAGCTATCCCATCACCTCGGGAACGACCTTCACCCTGCGCCGCGCCAACCGCAAAATATATCTCTGCGTACCGCACAATATATCATTTTATGACACGTTACGCAATAAGATGATGTGGGGTATCGACCCGCGAAGCTGACGCACCACATTATTTCAAACCAAAAGTTGTTTATTTATAGGTATTTTTAATTATATTTGCACCCTATGAGCGAACATAATCGTATACCGCAGCACATCGCCATCATCATGGATGGTAACGGCAGATGGGCAGAAAACCACGGCAAGGAACGCTACGAAGGTCACGCGGCAGGCCTCGAACCTGTACGCATATCGTTGCGTTCGTGTGTCAAATGGGGTGTGAAATACCTCACCCTCTACACTTTCTCCACCGAAAACTGGGGTCGTCCCCAAAAGGAAGTGGACTCCATCATGGAGCTTTTTTGTCAGAGCGTGGTCAACGAGACCCCCGAACTCAAGCGTCAGGGAGTAAGAGTGACAATGATTGGAGACAGAAACCGTTTTTCGGAAAAGGTACAGCGTTATCTCGCCCAGATGGAACAGGAAACCGCCCACGGAGAGAACTTGACCCTCATCATGGCCCTCAACTACTCTTCGCGTGACGAAATACGCCGCGCCGTGACTCACATCGCCCGCGACACTCAACAGGGACGACTCTCACCCGACGACATCAGCGAAGAGACCATCTCGCAATACCTCGACACGGCAGAGTATCCCGACCCCGACTTTATCATCCGCACCAGCGGCGAGTGCAGACTCAGCAACTTCCTGCTCTGGCAGGCCTCCTATGCCGAGATGTACTTCCCCGAAGTGCTGTGGCCCGATTTCACGGCCGAGGATTTCGACCGCGCCATCGAGGTGTACCAACATCGTGATAGAAGATTCGGACTGGTAAAATAAATGAAGTTAAAGATTAGAGTCTAACAGATGAACTATTTTGGTAAGATATTCATGGCTGCCCTCTTTCTGATGGCGGGCAGTGTGGATATATTCGCCCAAGAGCAGGGTGCCGCAGATTCGGCAGCGCTCACACAACCGGCCTTCCCCGAAAATGCACCCATTTTCAAACGAAGCGAAAAGCAGAAATTATACTATATCCGCAAAATCAATGTCGATGGCGTGAAGTATATCAACCACGACATCCTCAAGGCCTCCGCCGGACTCATTGAGGGGGATTCGGTCTATCTGCCCAGCAACTTCATCGCCACAGCCATCGACCGCCTGTGGCGTCAGCGCGCCTTCGCCGATGTGAAAATCGGTGCCGAAATCGAGGGCGACAGCATCGACCTCACCCTGCTGCTCAAGGAGCGTCCGAGAGTCAACCGCTGGGACTTCACCGGCATCTCGAAGGGTAAGAAGAAGGACCTGACCGAGAAACTCAAGCTCAAGCGCAATCAGGAGCTCTCGGATTACATCATCGACAAGAACACCAAACTCATCAAGAATTACTGGATAGAGAAGGGCTTTAGAAATGTGGAAGTGACACCCATCATCAAGAACGACTCGGTGCGCAAGCACGCCGTGAATGTCACCTTCGCCATCGACAAGAAGGAGAAGGTGAAGATTGGCCGCATCAACTTCCACGGCAACGAGCAGTTCACCGACCGCCGTCTGCGCCGCACCTTCAAGAAGACCCACCAGAAATCCATCAACTTCTTCCGCAGCTCGAAATTCAAGGCGGCGGACTACGAGGAAGACAAGGAGTTGCTCATCGACTTCTACAACTCGCGCGGTTACCGTAACGCCACCGTCGTCAGCGACTCGATTTACCCCATCTCGTCGAACCGTATGGCCATCGACCTCAACGTCACCGAGGGTAACAAATACTACATCCGCAATGTCTCGTGGGTGGGTAACTCGGTCTACGAGACAGAGGAGTTGCAGCGTATGTTCGGCGTGTCGAAGGGCGACACCTACGACAAGAAGACCATGCACAAGCGTCTGGGTATCCAGAAGGAGACCGACCCCGAGGCAATGTCGGTGTCGTCACTCTATCAGAACAACGGTTACCTCATCTCACAGATTGACCCTGCCGAGACCATCGTGGGTCCCGACTCGATTGATATTCAGGTGAAGGTCTACGAGGGCGACCAGTTCACCATCAACAATGTCAATATCACCGGTAACCAGCGTGTCGATGATGAGGTCATTCGCCGTGAGCTGGCCACCTATCCCGGTGACATGTACGACCGCTCGCTCCTGATGCGTACCATTCGATTGTTGGGCGGTATGCAGCACTTCGACCCCGAAAACCTCGTTCCCGACATCCAGCCCGACATGAACGCCGGCAAGGTGGACATCAACTGGGGATTGCAGGAGACCGCTTCCGACCAGTTCAACATCGCCGGAGGTTGGGGTTCGGGCACATTCGTGGGTTCGGTGGGTATCACCCTCAACAACCTCTCGATTAAAAACTTCTTCAAGAAGGGCGCATGGCGTCCCTACCCCATGGGACAGAACCAGCAGCTCGCCATCTCGGCACAGACCAACGGAACGTGGTACAAGGCCTTCTCGATGAGCTTCACCGACCCCTGGCTGGGCGGTCACAAGCCCAACTCGTTCACCATCTCGGCGCACTACTCCGAGCAGAACGATGCCTACTACGTATGGCAGAAGAGTTCGCAGTATTTCCGTACCTATGGTGTGGCAGCAGGTTTGGGTCGCCGTCTGAACTGGCCCGACCCCTACTTCTCGCTCTACACCGAGTTGAGCTACGAGCGTTACGCCCTGAAGAACTGGAATTCGTTCGTGATGTCGAACGGTTCGTCCAACCTGCTCTCGCTCAAAGTCGTCATGAGCCGCAGTTCGGTAGATCAGCCCTTCTACCCCCGCCGCGGTTCCGATTTCAGCGTGTCGGTACAGGCCACCCTCCCCTACTCGTTGTGGGACGGCAAGGACTATGCAGACCCCAAGCTCAGCGACAGCGAGCGTTACAAATGGATTGAGTTCCACAAGTGGCAGTTGAAGGGACAGTGGTTCCAGTCGCTGTCGAAGAACCAGAAACTCGTCCTCATGCTCAAGGCGGAGATGGGTTACCTGGGTACCTATAATAAGAATAAAGTATCGCCCTTCGAGCGATTCGAGGTCGGTGGTGACGGTATGTCGGGTTACAACCTCTACGGTATCGATGTGATTTCGATGCGTGGTTACGAGGACGGTGCCCTCGACCCCAGCCACAACTACTCGCGCGCCTACAACAAATACACCGCCGAGTTGCGCTACCCCGTCATTCTGAAACCCTCGTCACAGATTTACGTGTTGGGCTTCATGGAGGGTGGTAACGCCTTCGACTCGTGGAAGAGCTTCTCGCCCTTCAAAATCAAACGTTCGGCAGGTTTCGGTGTCCGACTCTATCTGCCCGTTGTCGGTATGTTGGGTATCGACTGGGGTTACGGTTTCGACGCCCCCGCCAACAGCACCAAGAAGAGTGGAGGTCAGTTCCACTTCGTCATGGGACAGCAGTTCTAAATCCGAAATACACCTTGCACGACTCTGCGGAATTCATTTTTCGCGGAGTCGTGGCTTGATAGACCACCCTCAAAAGCCCCCGCACGGAGGGGTAAAGAATGATTTTTTGCGCCTGAAAGCAATAAATTTGAGAAAAAAGGGTTATATTTACAAAATGGGAACGGCTCTGTGGCTGTCCCACAACAAAATATAAACGATTAAAAAAATACCGAGATTATGAAGCGTCTATTTTTATTGGCGATGTTCGTTTTGACCGTGGGTACGCTCTCGGCACAGAATTGTATCATCGTAAACAGCGAAAAGGTTTTCAAATCCATAGATGCCTATAACCAGGCCCTCACCGCCCTCGACGAGCTGGCCAAGCAGTACCAGCAGGACGTAGATTCTCGTTTCGGACAGGTGGAGCAACTCTACAACACCTACATGGAGGAGAAGGCTTCGCTCTCACAGCGTGCGCGTCAGGAGCGTGAGGAGCAAATCATAGCGTTGGAAAAGGAAACCAACAAGTATCAGGAGAGCATCTTCGGCAAGGAGGGCACTCTGATGAACAAGCGCAAGGAACTCATCGAGCCGATACAGAAGAAGGTATTTGCCGCCATTGAGGTCTACGCACAGAAGGTCAATGCCGCAGCGGTCATCGACTCGGCCAACAACCCCACCCTGCTCTACAAATCGGCATCGGCCGACCACACACAGCAGGTGATTGACCTGTTGAAACAGAAATAGGAAATCCGAAAAAAATTTAATCGATAAACTAAAACCATGAAAAAAATTATCAAATTAACCCTTGCGGTTGCACTTATGCTGGGTGCCACATCTACTTTCGCCCAGAAGCTGGGTCGCATCAACAGCCAGGAGCTGATTTTCGTGATGCCCGAAACCAAAGAGATGAACACCAAGTTGCAGGCGCTCGGCAAAGAGTTGCAGGACAACATGGAGGCTTTGCAGGTAGAGTTCAACCAGAAGTTTACCGACTATCAGAAGAACCTCAACACCTACACCGACTCGATGCGTCAGCTCAAGGAGGACGACCTGCGCCAGATGCAGAACCGTCTGCAGGAGTATGAGCAGATTGCACGTCAGGATATGCAGAAGAAGCAGAGCGAGTTGTTCAACCCCATTGCCCAAAAGGCAGAGCAGGCTATCAACAAGGTGGCCAAGGCCAACGGTTACACCGTCATCTTCGACACCTCGGCAGGTTCGATGGCTTACTTCGATGAGGCGAACCTCACCGACATCGCTCCCCTCGTGAGAGCAGAGCTGGGCATCACCGATGCTGATGTCGAGGCTGCCAAGAAGGAGGCTCTCGCCGCTGCACAGGGCGCACAGCAGCCCGTTTCCGCAGCTCCCGCAAAATAAGCCCCGCGGCTACTGATTATTCACCCCTATGAGAGTGGTTGTCCGTTTTGAACAGCCACTCTCATTTTTTTGCTTCGCCACGAGGTGAAAACAAGTGGTCACCGGCCGGGCAAATCGTTGAATTTGAGGTAAAAATCGCTGTTGTAACAATAACATAACATTTCGTAAGAACAAGACAGACAACAAGTTGAGTACATTTGATAAGAAATTTCGGAGTAAGGGAACTTTATTCTCCTTAAATTCGTTATCTTTGTGACAAAGATAAGACATTATGAATAGCATAAAAGAAGAAAACCCCATCGTAAATTTCTCACTCAACGAATTGTTGCGCATGACCGGAGACGATGGCCGCAAAGGACTCATGAGAGAGTGCATCATTGCCAATAGCAGTTCTCACATGCACGCCTTCAAATTCCCGTGCCGTATCGATGTCTATATTGTCGGAGTGGGAACCAAGGGAGAGACGACTCTCTCGTGCGACCTCAAGGAGTACAAACTGAAGAAAAATTCGCTGTTCATATTCGAGCCCAACAATATCCTCCAGACCAAGACACACGACGATTTCGAGTGTCATGTATTGTTGGTGTCGCCCGACCTGATGCGTAAAATCAAGCTCGACACCAAGCACATGATGCCCCTGCTGCTCAAATTCGTGACCAACCCCACCATGGAGCTGACCGACGAGGAGAGTGCCGCCATCAGCAGCTACATCTCGCAAATCGAGCGCGAATCGAAGGAGCCCGACTCGTTCTTTGCCGAGGACATCATCATCAACCTCATCGCCGCCACCAGCTACAAAATCGGCGATATGTTGCACAAGTACCTGTCGCGCAATCCCGAAATGGAGGAGCCGATACACAATCGTGCCGAGGAGTATTTCCGCCAGTTTATGTTACTGCTGACGGAGAACTACAAGGAGCACCGCTCGGTGAGCTTCTACGCCAAGAAACTCTGCATCACTCCCAAATACCTCACTACCCTCATCAAACGCATCAGCGGCAAATCGGTGTCGGAGTGGATTGACAGCTACGTGGTGCTCGAGGCCAAGACGTTGCTCAAGTTCTCGAATATGAGTATTCAGGAAATTGCCTACTACCTCAACTTCCCCAATCAGTCGTTCTTCGGCAGCTACTTCAAGCGCAACACGGGCATGTCACCCTCGCAATACAAGACGACCAAATAGAAAAGTTGGCGTGAGAGAAAAAAGACCTGCAATCCCGGAAGGGAATGCAGGTCTTCTTTTTATGTCTGTTCTTTTATGACGGTATGCGTATCAGAGCGTCATTTGGTCGTTGTTCATGCGGTACATGTACTGCTGAATCATCGACTTGAGTTCGAGCGTCATCTGTCGCTCCACCTCCAACTCGCCCACGAGGTTCTTCTGCAAGAGGGGGTCGGTCTTGAAATTGTAAAGTGCCACAGCCTTCTCGCCATCGAACTGCAACATATAGTCACCCTTGAAGTATTGATAGATACCGTTGTTGTGGTTTACGGCAAAGGTATCTTCGGCAGGGGTGTCCAAGAGGTTGCAACCAAACGACACGAAGGGTGCATCGTAGCCCAGATAGCCCAAGATAGTGGGCATGATGTCAATCTGCTGGGCGATGGCCTCGCGGTGACCCTGCAACTCCCCGTCGGGGGTGTAGAAGATGATGGGCACGCTGTATTTGCCGGCATCAGTGAGGTAGATGTCATGCTCCTTTTGGTTGGTGTGGTCGGCAGTCAGCACAAAGAGGGTGTTGTGGAACCACTCCTGTTTCGAGGCGGTCTCGAAGAAGCGTTTGAGGGCGTAATCCGAGTAGCGGATACAGCGGTGTATGGGTAGCGTTCCGGGTTGGAACACCGACTCGTAGCGTTCGGGGACATTGAACGGGTGGTGGGACGATGCGGTGAAGATACCCACCGAGAAGGGCTGGGGGAACGATGAAATCTTGTCGGCAAAGAACTGGAGGAACTCCTCGTCCCAAATTGCCCACTTGCCGTCGAAGTCGGCATCGTTGCCGTAGTCCTCGCGTCCGAAATAGTCGTCATAGCCCACGGCACGCGAGTAGGCCTGAAAGCCCATCGAGCCGTTGCGGGCACCGTGGAAGAATGCCGTGTAGTAGCCCTTTTTCTTCAGCTCGCCGCCCACGCTGGTCAGACGGTTCATCGAGGCAGGGGTGAGGAAGAAAGGCTCGACAAATCGGGGAATGCCCGACAGCACGGAGGGCAGGCCGTCGATACTCTGCTGTCCGTTGGCGAAGGAGTACTCCCACACCAGACTCTTACGAATGAGCGAATCGAGGAAGGGGGTGTAACCCTTGTAATTGCCCCCTTCGAGGGTGGGGTTCAGCGAACCGAAATACTCCTTGCCGAAGCTCTCCAGCACCAGCACGCAGACATTCTTGGGACGGAAGACGGCATCGGCCTTGGGCTGATGAACGGGGGTGTAGAGGGTTTCCATCTCCTCCTCGTTGTCGAAGTAATGGGGCGTAATGAAGGGCTTTTTGCCCAGCGTGCGGTAGATGGCAAAGGGGGTGTTGAGCACCACGGCCGCCTCGGTGGGACGGTCGACATACTGATTGGCATTGCTGATGGTAATGGGTCTCACATCACGACCCACGCCGCCGCGCATACCCACCACAGCCACACCTGCCGCCACGAGGAGCGACACACCGAAGACCGCATAATAGGAGGTCTTGTCCGAAGTATCGGGGTGAGGGGTGCGGTAGCCCTTGTAGAGCAGGACGCCCAACGCCACGGCGAGCAACACGAGATACCAGTTGTTCAGCAACTCGATGCCGAAGATACCCCACAGGTTATCCTCGTTGGCAAACTGACTGAAGACCGAAGCGGTGGTACGGCGCATGGCATAGGGGAAATAGACCGCATCGACCAGATTGGCAGCCACCGCCACGAAGTTGCTCACCACGAACCACCACTTCACACCGCGGTGATAGCCCTTGCACTCCTTGAAGTGGAGCGGGAGGAGCATCAGCACCAGATAGAGGAGGTTGGTGTAGAGAATGGCGGCGGTATCGAAGCGCAGGCCTGCCACGCAGAGGGCGAAAATACGCTCCGCGGTGAGGTAGTGGAACTGCACGTCGTTGAGCCACAGGAAGACCAGTCGTGTGACGGTGAAAGCCACATAGACCCACAACAGGTTGACCACGACCGACAGGGGTGTCGAGCGCAGCAACTTCACGATTTTATTCATCACCTTTCAAATTTTTAGTTTCTTTAGAACGGGTAGCCCACACCGAAGTTGAGCGCCGTGTTCTTCCATCTGAGGTTCTTTATCCAACGCTCGCCTGCCGGTTTGTTGGGGTTGTGGAGCTGGACACCCCAGTCCAGACGCAGAACGGCGAACTTGATGTCGAGACGCAGACCGATACCCGTATTGAAAGCCAGCTGTTTGTAGAACTTGTCGAGGTAGAAGACGCCGTCACTCGAGTAGTCGCCACTCTTGCGGAGGAACCATATATTACCCAAGTCGAAGAACGTGGCACCCTGAATCATACCCCAGATGGGGAACCTCAACTCAAGGTTGGCCTCCAGCTTCATGTCACCGAGCTGTGTGGGGAACTCCGTCACGGGACGAATCACCGAACCGGGACCCAGAGTACGGGGCGTCCAACCTCTCATGCTGTTGCTGCCGCCCGAGTAGAACAGACGGTCGAAGGGTACGGTCTCGGAGTTGCCATATGCCAACGCCACACCGCCGTAGAGACGGCCTGCGAGAGCGGACTTTTCGCCCAGCATGATTTTGCGGCTGATGCTCAAATCCGTGCGGAAGTACTGTGCATAGCGCAAATCGAAGATGGTGTAGTAGTCGTTGCCCGCCTTGCGTTTCGAGAACAGACACTCCAGACCGTCAATCAGATTGCCCGAGGTCTCGAAGTTGAAACGTATGTTGGTGGCATTGCGACCCATGTTCTTCATCTGGTTGTTGAACACATAGCTGAACGAGAGTCCGGCGATAAGTTGCGAACGGTAGCTGTTGATGAGGTACTGGTTTTGGGTGTGCTTGAGGAACTCCTCGTCGAGGTAGCTCACATCGACCACGTTGATGTCCACGGGGTTGAGCGAGAAAGACGAATATTTGGAGTTCGTCCACATATAGGTGAGTCCCATACTCGTCAGCGTACGGCGGTAGTAGGGTCTGTCCTGATAATTGACCGCCAGTTCGAGTTTGGTCTTGGGCTGGTTCACCGACTTGTAGCGGCGCACGTGCCACGGCAGGAGGAAGCGCGGGAAGGTGAGCGAGGTATTGATACCCACCTCCGAGGCGCGTTTCTTTCTGGCGTCGGGGGCTTTCATAAATTCGTAACCCGTGGTCAGCGACACATCAAAGGCCTCCGCACCGCGGAAGATGTTGCGGTTCTGATACCCCACCGTTGCCTTCAGACCGTAGAAGCTGGAGGTGGTCGAACCCTCCAGCTCGAGTTTGATGCTCTGCTTGAGGGTGGGGGTACAGAGAATGGTGCAGGTCAGATAACCCTCCTTCGCCGCCACCGACTCCACGGAATCAACCCGCTGGCCGATGTAGGTCACATAGTTCTCCTCGCCCTCCTTGCGGGGTTCCTCCTTGAACGAGATTCGCGCACTGCGGAAGTAGCCCAGCGACATGAGGTCGGAGTAGGTGTGATTGACCTGTGTGGCGTTGTAGATGTAGTTGGGATAGAGGGGTATGGTATTACGCAGAATGCGCGGACGCACGGGCAGACGTTTGTCATAGACGATATTCAGACCGCGGTAGTTCAACGTGTCAAGACGCGTGAAGAGCGTGGTGTCGGTACGCAGGGCGGCAGGGTCGAAGTTGGGATAGATGTTAATCTTGCCCACACGATAGACCATGTTGTTCTCCATGAGGGCACGACCGCGACCGTCATAACCGGTGAGGTACTGTTTGAAGACCACCTTCACCGCCACCTTGTGGTTGCCCATGAGGGTGTCGGCCTCGTAACCGATGTTATTGACCGAGAAGTTGAAATAGCCCTTGTCCTTGAGCATATTGGTCACACGCTCGCGCTCGGCATCGAGCATCGTGATGTCGAAAATCTCGCCCTTGCGCACCAGCGTGTGCGCCGTGTCGGGCAGAATGATGTGACGCAGAGCCTCGTCCTTGAATTCGTAGGAGACCGTGTCGATGATGTAGGGTTCGCGCTGACGCACGCGGTAGAGGATATTCGCCTTCTTCTTTTTCGAGGTGGTATCCACTTCGAAGGTGGCATCTGACGAGAAGAAACCCTTGGTGTCCATGTAGACCTTCAGGTTCTTGACACTCTTCTGCGTGAGGTTCATGTCGAGCAACACGGGAGCTTCACCCACACGGCGCTTCCAGTTGTTCCACTTGTTGTGCTTCTCGGGGTTGGCCTTGTCGTAGAGCCACACGTAGAAATTTGTCCCTAAGAAACGCTTGTTGGGGGTCTGACGGATATATTTTTCGAAGTCCGACGAGGGAATACGCTGTCGTCGGGGGGCTTCGCCGTCCTCCTCCACAGTCACCTTATTCACCAGGTATTGCCCTTGGGGAATATGGCGCGTGACGCTGCACGCCGAGAGAAGAACTCCCGACACCAGCAGCAGGGCTATGCGATAGATGGTGCGCACCTTTGTTATTTGTTATTGAGAAAACCCTTCTCGCGGAGCAACTCCATGTAGCTCTCCGAGATGGCGAGATTGTCCTTGCGCACGTAGCGGCGTTGGGTGAAAATCTGCGCCAGATTGGGCAACCGGTTCTCCTCCAACAGGCGGAGGGTCTCCTCCGACATCTCCTTCTCCGCCCACAGCTCGTCAATCTCGGCAGCGGTGTAATTTCTGTACTTGTCGAAGTGTACCACGCCGTCGAGGGGCAGGCGGTCGGTCAGTGCGGGCGACTCGTCGGGATAGCCCACAACGATGGTGGTGACGGGCACCACGCCGTCGGGCAGCTCCAGAATCTCGGAAATCTGACGTGCGGTGTAAATCGTTGTACCCAGAATGCAGATACCCAGTCCCTGAGCCTCGGCCTCGACACAGAAATTCTCGGCGGCGAGCAGGGCATCGGTGGCGGCATTCAGGAACCATGCGAAGTTATCATACGCAGGGTCGGCATCGCGCTGTTCGCACCACATCGAGAAGCGGTGGATGTCGGCACACACGGTCACCAGACAGGGGGCATTCTCCAGCATGGGCTGGTTGAAATGGCAGGGGGCGAGCTGACGGCGCACCTCCTCGTCACGGGTGACAATCAGCGAGTAGAGCTGCATATTTCCGCAGGTCGAAGCTCGCGATGCGGCACGCACACACTCCTTGAGAACCTCCTCGGGAATGGGTGTGGGACGGTATTTGCGAATAGAACGATGTTTGTTGATATTACTTTTCATAAGAATTCGGTTTATAAGCTCGTTGCAAAAACAATACGAAACGCAATCTGTGTGATTTTCAGACGCATATTTTTCACAAAAGTAATAAAACTTTTAGAAGTTTTATTACTTTTGTAATAGTATAGTAGAAGACAGACAAGTGCAGACAGCATTTTCAAAATACGAAGGCGCAGGAAACGACTTCATTCTGATAGACAACCGTCACCACATCTTCCGCGAGGAGGCTGCCACGATTGCCCGCCTGTGCGACCGTCATTTCGGCATCGGTGCCGATGGTCTGATGACCCTCTCCGCCACCGACTCCGGGAGTCCATGTATGCGTTACTACAACGCCGACGGCTCATTGGGCGAGATGTGCGGCAACGGCGCGCGCTGTTTCTCGCTGTTCATGCACCACTTGGGCATCGGCGGTGAGGAGAAGGAGTTCGAAGCCACCGACGGCCGTCACTCGGCACTCGTCTGTTCCTCGACAGGCGAAAGCGGCATCATCGAGATAGGCATGATTCCCGTGGAGAAAATCACCTCTTGGGGCGAGGGTATCCTCTCGCTCAACACCGGTGTTCCCCACTATGTGGAGTTCACCCACGACCTGTCGCAAATCGACCTCTGTCGCCGCGGTGCGGAAATCCGCTTCGACACCGACCGCTTCCCGCAGGGCACAAATGTCAATTTTGCCGAAATCACGGGCGAGGGACGCATCAGCATGCGCACCTACGAGCGCGGTGTGGAGAACGAGACCCTGGCCTGCGGTACGGGTGCCACCGCCGTGGCCATCGCCGCCAACTACTACGCACAACCCCTGTGCAACAATTTCGAAATCACACTTCCGGGCGGAACTCTCTTTGTGAGGTTCTCTCACACATCCGGCACGGAGGAGTACCAAAATATTTACCTCAAAGGTCCGGCACGCCGTGTCTTCGAGGGTAAATTCGACATCACCAATTTTTAACCATTTATTTTTCAACTTTCAGAAATGAAAACACAGCAGAAGTTTCGCGACCAGGACGCAGACGAACTTCGTAAGGCAAAAAGACTCCAGCCCATGCACAAGAGCGGCAAGGAGCGCCACCAACTCTATCACAACATCGATGAGGATGAAGATGAGGAGTATCTGAAGCCCAAGAAAAAGGGCATGTCGGCCTACGACTACATCGACAATGGCGATGACGAGGAACTCGACAACGAAGAACTCGATGATGAGGATTTCGATGACGAAGAGTACGACGACGAGGAATACGACGAGGAAGAGGAAGAAGAACTCGACGAAGAAGAGAAATAAAATCCCGACCTATCCACAATGATTGAGAAATTTATCATGGCAGGTGAGACTCCGCTCCACATCTGCGACTCGGAAAAAGGCGACAAATGTGTCGTTCTGCTGCACGGCTATCTGGAGTCGATGCTCGTGTGGGAGGATTTCGTACCGCTGCTCTACAAGAAGGTGAGAGTGGTGACCCTCGACCTGCCGGGCCACGGTATTTCGGTGGTCAAGGGCGAGACACACACCATGGATTTCCTCGCCGACACGGTAGCCGAAGCACTGCGTGCGCTGGGTATCTCGCGCGCCACCATCGTGGGTCACTCGATGGGCGGATATGTGGCACTGGCATTCACCGAGCGTCATGCCGACATGACCGAGGGTGTGGTGCTGCTCAGCTCGACCCCCAACCCCGACACCGAGGAGAAGGCACAGAACCGCCGCCGCGAGATTGAACTCGTGAAGGCCGGCAAGAAGGAACTCATAGCACGTGTCGCCCCTGCGGCAGGATTTGCCGAGGAGAACCGCCGCCGTATGCAGGACTACATCGAGGACTTGACCGAGCTGGTCGCCATCACCGAGGACGAGGGCATCGTTGCCCTGCTCAACGGCATGATAGCGCGCCGCGACCAAAACGAGATGTTGCGCCACTCGACAGCCCGACAGCTCTTCATCTTGGGACGCAAGGACAACTACATTCCCGTGGAGGTGGCAGAGAAGATGGTGGCGGAGCATCCGCAGGCACAGGTCGTATGGCTCGAAAATTCGGGTCACATGGGCTTCTTCGAAGAACCGGAGAAGTGTGCCGAAGCACTGTTGAAATTCATGGACGCGGAATAACGCTCCACAACGGATAAAAGAAGCGGAGACTATGCGGTCTCCGCTTCTTTTTTGTCTCTCTACGCGGAACCACTGCCCCACACAACCCACAACTGCCCCACTCTACTCCACACTACTCCACAACAAAAAGGGGAAGCACCCGTGTGCCTCCCCTCTCGGACTTTGTATCAAAAGTTTCAATTTATCGGCGTTGCGTCCCTCACACCCGATGTCGGGACGGGTGCGATGTGTCATTTTCGACAAATCGAAATCTCTGCCCTCGACCTTACCGTCGATGACCACCAGCAGTCTTTTTACCCGGTGTCTGGACAGAGGAGTTGCCCCTGATGACCAACGGCTACTTGACCTCCGCGAACGAATCGTCCTGCGTGTTCAAGACCTCGATATTTTTGTTGCCATATGTCACGACCAGACCTTTTTTCTCCTGACCTTTCTTCTTGAGGGTCACCTCCAACGCGCCATTCTCGGCCTCATCGCCATATTTCTCCGTGGCGGATTTGCCCTTCAGCACCGTAATCGAAGCAATCTTTTTGGAATCTATCTTCGACAAATCGAAATCTCGGCCCTCGACCTTGCCGTCGATGACCACCAGCAATCGTTTACCCGGTGTCTGAATAGAGGAGTTGACCCTGATGACCAACGGCTGCTTGACCTCCGCGAACGAATCGTCCTGCGTATTCAAGACCTCGATATTTTTGTTGCCATATGTCACGACCAGACCTTTTTTTTCCTGACCTTTCTGCTTGAGGGTTATCTCCACAGCACCGTCAGCGGCCTTGTCACCATATTTCTCCGTGGCGGATTTGCCCTTCAGCACCGCCATGGAAGCAATCTGTTTGGAGTCTATCTTCGACAAATCGAAATCCTTGCCCATGACCTTGCCGTCTACCACCACCAGTGGGTTACTGCCCGAAGTACGAACCGAAGAGGAGCTGTCACCGCTAATAACGACCGTCTGCACGCCCTTCTCGGACGAGGCGTCCTGCGCGCCGTAAACCTCGATTTTCTGCTCACCGAGCGACACCTCCATGCCGTTACTCTCCGACTTCGCGGACTTCATCTTCACCTCTATGGCTCCGCCTTGTGCCTGCGCGCCATATTTCTCCGTGGCGGATTTGCCCTTCAGCACCGCCATGGAAGCAATCTTTTGGGAGTCTATCTTCGACAGGTCGTAATCCTTGCCCATGACCTTGTCGTCTACAACGATGAGCGGCTTCTCGTCCCCCACGGTCACTGCCGATACTTTACCGGCCAACTCCCCGGCTTCCATTTTTGCCACCATCGTAGCCATCTTGTGTTGGGGTGCCTGCAACTCCATCGTCTTATAGCCGGCACACTTCACCACGACCGTTTCGCCCTGTGGCACCGTCAGAGACACCTCACCTTTCTTGTCGGTGACACCTCCGTTTTTGCCACAGCTGACCTCGGCACCGATGACAGGCTGGTGCTCTGAGTCAATAACAACGACGGTTAATCGGCAATTTTCTGCCGTAATCGAAAGATTTTGTGTACCTTTGTCCCATACAGGAACATCAACAGTCTCGGCAAATGCCCCGATGGCACAGCCGACCAGCGGCAACAACAGGAGTGCCTTGACTCCTGCCCACTTTGATGATTTTTTTTGCAACATCATGGTAATACGGTTTTTAAGTTTACTGTGATTAAAGCAGTTGGCGACTGAGTACCACCTCCCGCCGACTGCCTTTTTTATTAGTAGCAATTGGTACTCACGGGCATTGACCCCGCTGCGCAGCACGGCAGCATCGGCCTCATACTCGTGTATGTCTCTCAAATCACGCTTCAACAGCCACATCGCAGGATTGAACCACTGCAACACGCCCACCACGTCCATGAAAATCAAATCCACCGTGTGATGAAGACGGCAGTGCGCTCTTTCGTGGGTGATGATGACCTCACCACAACGCGCGATGTCCTCCTCCGAGATGACAATGTAGCGACCCCAGCTGAAAGGAGTCGTGGCAAAAGGCACGCTCACCAGCACGGCACCATCGGGGAGAGTCTCCCTGCGTCCCGCACGAATGACCTTTGCCACCTCCGCCAAGGCCCACACCATACGCACGAACATCACCACAGCACCCAGCAGGAACAGACCGCCCAACGCCGCCCTCCAATCCCACTCCTGCGGCACGGTCTCCACCACATCCGCAATCACGGGCAACGACACCTCTTGTGCCACGACCATCGGCACCTCACGATGCAGGGTCACCACCGCCACGGGCAGCACAAAGGAGAGGGTCACCGCCGAGAGAATCAACACGCGGTTCAGGCGGTGGAGGGTTTCACGCGCCATGCAGAGTTTGAAAAAGAGGTAGAACACCGCCAGACAAACACCCACCTTGAGGCTGTATATCAGAAGCGCATACATGACTATTTTTGATTTTGAGATTCTATTTTCGAAATAAGTTCCTTGAGGTCATCGACCGAGATTTTCTCCTCCTCGACCAGTGCCGAGACCGCACCCATGTATGAGCTTTTGAAGTAACGGCAAATGACACTGCCGAGACTTCTGCGCGAGAAATCCTCCTCCGAGACCACCGCATAATATTGGAACGAGTTGCCGAACGCCTTGTGAGCGAGGTAACCTTTGCTCTCCAACGTACGCACAAAGGTGGACAAGGTATTGAAATGGGGCTTGGGTTCGGGGAACAACTCCACCAACTCACGCACAAACAACGCACCATGTTTCCAAAAATAGTGCATCAACTCCTCCTCTTTCGCTGTCAATTTCTCCATAGTTCTGTTTATATATTTATTTCCACGGTCATCATCGGAAAGGATATTTTTTAGGGGACTTGTTATGCGCCACTTATCAACAGTTCACCTCCTGACGAAGTTTTGTCGAAGTACTCTCGTTGGAACTTGAACTTACCAATTCATATTCGCCCTCACATCGACAAATGGCTGTCTGAAAAACTAATGTCTGCAAAACGACTGTCTGCAAAACTTGATGGGTCGCGTTCGCAAAACCTTTCCACAATCACCGCACTACAAATATAACTAAAAAATCCTCACATACAACTATTTTTTCTCGTTATTCAACTATATTTTATAGTTTATGTTTTTTTGATAAGTTTTCACCTCATTTTTCGAACGGAAATTCCGCAACAAAAAAAGGCCAGACTTTCGCCCGACCTATATATTTCCCTACCCCACAATGCAGGGACATCAACACCATACTAACCCTCTTCCTCCCCCACTCTGCACAAAATAACAAGACCACTACTCACAAGTTGCATTATAAAGGTATATAACACCTACATTACATATTCGATAAAAACATCATATTCTCATGTCTACACCTACCACAGACAGCCCCACACAAACCACAACCCTATAAAATAAAAAGCCAACCCATAAGGATTGGCTCATATATATTATAATGTACAGGGTCATCACCTCCTTACCGCATAGTATAAATATGTATCGACCAACCCCCTCCTCACACCGCAAGACCGACCACAGCGTGATATTTCCTAATCTCGCTGAACCGTGAGCAGAATGAAACCGAGCGGAGCGGCAAGCGCAGGCTATACTCTACCGACCAAACGAGACGGCAGACCTTGCGGTCATAGAAAGGGCAGTGCCCCCCTGCCTAAGGCGGAGGGGGGTTGGGG